>Ga0209075_1001864_pt1 | contig 19332 bp, 18 predicted proteins | sample Stecom2011_FD_187523 | JGI IMG/M metagenome (GOLD analysis project Ga0209075, IMG submission 187523) | Agricultural soil microbial communities from Utah to study Nitrogen management - Steer compost 2011 (SPAdes) (version 2) | ecosystem: Environmental > Terrestrial > Soil > Agricultural land...
GGGCCGTTAGCAGGGGATGTGGTGGCGGCGGCGGTGATTCTGGACCCGGAGCGGCCTATTGCGGGGCTGGCGGATTCCAAGAAGCTGACCGAAAGGAAACGTCTGGCACTGGCCGAGGAAATTCGGGCCAAGGCGTTGGCCTGGTGCGTGGCCCGTGCCACGGTCGCGGAAATCGATCGCCTGAATATTCTCCACGCTTCTATGCTGGCCATGCAGCGGGCGGTGCAGGGCTTGGCCCTGGCCCCTGAGTATGTGCTGGTGGATGGCAACCGCCTGCCGGAACTCACCATTCCCTGTGAGGCGGTGGTCAAGGGAGACGGGCGGGTGCCCTGTATCAGTGCCGCCTCCATCTTGGCCAAAGTGGTGCGGGATCAGGAAATGGTGGAGCTGGATGCCCTGCATCCGGGCTATGGACTGGCGGTCCATAAAGGGTATCCCACCCGTCAGCATCTGGACGCCCTTGAGCAACTGGGGGCAAGTCCCATACACCGCCGTTCATTTGCACCGGTGAAGGCGGCCATTCGCGATCTGTTTGACCCGGATTGAGTGTTACGAGGTGGGCATGAGAGTTGTGCTGACAATGCTGCTGGGAGGAGTTCTGCTGGTGAGCGTACCCGCCCAAGGCCAGGTTTACCGGTGGGTGGATGAAGATGGCGTCACCCACTTTGGGGACCGGGCCCCCAAGGCGCAGCGGGCTGAGGTGTTGCAGTTGCAGGGCGCATCGCAACCGAAAACTAGGCCAACCTCTTCACGGCACGCTTATGATCCGCAAAAGCTCCAGGAAAATGAGCGCAGGTATCGTGAGGCCGTTGCGGCGCACCAGCGCTTGCGGGAGGCGCAGGGGAGTCAGGATCTACCCTAGCTGGGCTTTCCCATTTCCCAAAAGGCGGGGCAAAAACGAAGAAGGGCCGTAATTTCGGCCCTTCTGGCGTCTGGACAGACGGGGAGGCTGATTAGCGCTCCAGATACTTGAGCTTGTCCTTAACGCCATCCCACTCCTTGGCATCGGGCAGCGGGTCTTTTCGCTCGGTGATGTTCGGCCAGGTCTGACACAGCTCGGCATTGAGCTCGATAAACTGCACCTGATCCGGTGGCAGCTCGTCTTCAGAGAAAATCGCTTCCGCCGGGCACTCCGGTTCGCACAGGGCGCAATCAATGCACTCGTCCGGGTCGATTACGAGAAAGTTCGGGCCTTCATAAAAACAATCGACCGGGCAAACCTCTACGCAGTCGGTGTATTTGCACTTGATACAGTTATCGGTAACAACAAATGTCATGATGGTTTGATCCCTAGTGTCTCCGGTTGGCCTTATGTCGGTCGCCGGGTGTTATAACATGTAGCTCGGATATTGTAAGTTTTGCTCTACCTTGCGGCAAGGGAGTCAACAAGATAGAAGCGTTATAGGCTTATGCCTTAGAGGCGTTTATTTGTCGCTTTTATCTTATTGACTAATTTTTCGGCATTTTTTAGTACTGAAATTGATTCTGGCCGTTCAAAAGACCGTACTCATTATTTGAGTAGTTTTTTCAATTCATAAATCACGTCCAGCGCTTTTCTGGGCGTGAGCTCATCGGGGTCCAGCGCCTGTAGTTTTTCCTCCACCAGACTCGGCTCCAAAGCGGCAAACATGTCGGCCTGGATCACCTGAGGGGCGGGCTTGTTGGGGGCCGTCTCAGGGGCAGAGGGGGTGGGTGCGACGGTGCTGGTCTCCAACTGGCGCAGCTTTTGTCGGGCCTGCTGGATGACCGTATGGGGCACACCGGCGAGCTGGGCCACCTGTAACCCGTAGCTTTGGCTGGCCGGGCCTTCATGGACGCTGTGGAGAAACACAATGGCGTCATCGTGCTCGGTGGCGGTGAGGTGCACGTTGGCCACGCTGGGCTGTTCGGTGGGCAGGGCCGTGAGCTCGAAATAGTGGGTGGCGAACAGGGTAAAGGCCCGGCTGTGTTGGGCCAGGTGTTCCGCGCTGGCCCAGGCCAGGGACAGGCCATCGAAGGTACTGGTGCCCCGACCGACCTCGTCCATCAACACCAGGCTGTGGGGCGTGGCGTTGTGGAGGATGTTGGCGGTTTCCGTCATTTCCACCATAAAGGTAGAGCGGCCACCGGCGACGTCATCGGATGAACCCATCCGGGTAAAAATGCGGTCGATGGGGCCAATTTCCGCCCGCGAGGCCGGGACGAAGGAGCCGGTATAGGCCAGCAACGTGATTAGGGCCACTTGCCGCATATAGGTCGACTTACCACCCATGTTGGGGCCGGTGATGATCAACATGCGCCGGCGCTGGTCCAGGTGCAGGTCGTTGGGCACGAAGGGGTCTTCGATCAGCTGCTCAACCACCGGATGGCGGCCGTCTTCGATCAGCAGGGTTTCCTCTTCGGTCAGCATGGGAGCATTGAAGTTCAGGGTTTGGGCCCGCTCTGCAAAGTTGGTCAGCACATCCAGCTCGGCGATGGCGGCAGCGCTGTCTTGCAGGGGCGCCAGGTCTTCAGCGATCCGCTCCAGCAGTTCGTCGTAGAGTTGCTTTTCCCGGGCCAGGGCGCGGCTTTGGGCACTCAGGGCCTTGTCTTCGAAGGCCTTGAGCTCGGGCGTAATAAAGCGCTCGGCGTTTTTCAGGGTCTGGCGACGGATATAGTCCGCCGGGGCTTTGTCCGAGTTCACCCGGCTCAGCTCAATAAAATAACCATGGACCCGGTTGTAGCCCACTTTCAGGGTGGGAATCCCCGTGCGCTCCCGCTCCCGCTGCTCGACATCAATCAGGTACTGCCCGGCGTTTTCGCTGAGGCCGCGCAGTTCGTCCAGTTCGGCATCGAAGCCTTCCCGTAGCACCCCGCCGTCCCGAATCACCATGGGCGGGTTCTCGATAATGGCCCGCTCCAGTAGATCTGCCAGTTCCGGATAGGTGGCAATGGTCTGGGCGAGATTTCGCACGTGCTCGCTGTTGACGTCGGCGATCAGCTCTTGAAGCTCCGGCAGCACGTTCAGGGAATCCCGCAGGCGGGCCAGGTCACGGGGGCGGGCGGAACGGAGGCCGACCCGGGCCAGGATCCGTTCCACATCACCGATTTGGCGTAGAATCTCATGGAGCGGCTCGTACTGGAACTGCTCTTGCAGGGCTCGCACTGCATCCTGGCGGGCGCGGACCAGGCTCACATTACGCAGCGGACGGTTGAGCCAGCGCCGCAGCAGGCGGCCGCCCATGGCGGTGGCGGTTTTGTCCATCACCCAGGCCAGGGTGTATTGGTGTCCGCCGGACAGGTTGGTGTCGATCTCCAGGTTGCGGCGGCTGGCGGCATCAAGAATGATGCTGTCTTCCCGGCGCTCGCGAATAAGGCGACGGATATGGGGCAGGGCGGTGCGCTGGGTTTCCCGGGCATAGTTGAGCAAACAGCCGGCGGCCTGGATGGCCAGGGTCAAACCATCGCAGCCGAAACCGGACAGATCCCGGGTCTGGAACTGCTGGGTGAGCAAACGCTCCGCGGTTTCTTGTTCAAAGTGCCAGGGCGCTTGGCGGCGGATACCTTTAATGTCGGCAATGAGATCGCTGTAGGGAAAGTCGTCACTAATCAACAGTTCAGCAGGCCGCAGCCGCTGCAGCTCGCTCTGGATGGCTTCCAGCCCCTCCAGTTCCTGCACATAAAAGCGACCGCTGCTGATGTCCAGGGTGGCCAGGCCAAAGTGCTCGCCGCGAAAGTGGAGGCTGGCCAAAAGGTTGTCCCGGCGTTCGTCAAGGAAGGCTTCATCGCTCAGGGTGCCGGGCGTGATAATCCGCACCACCTGGCGTTCTACCGGACCCTTGCTGGTTGCCGGATCACCAATCTGCTCGCAGATAGCAATGGAGAAACCGCCCCGGACCAGTTTGGAGATATAGCCTTCCGCGGCATGATAGGGCACACCCGCCATGGGGATCGGCTGGCCGCTGGATTGCCCCCGGGCGGTCAGGGTAATGTCGAGAAGCTCCGCTGCTTTCTTGGCATCGTCATAGAACAACTCGTAGAAGTCACCCATGCGGTAAAACAGAAGCTCATTGGGATGCTGCACCTTGATTTTCAGGTACTGCTGCATCATCGGGGTATGTTGACTGTTCTTATCGCTGGTCTGGGTCATGAGGAAAACTGTGTCGTTGGTCTGATCGGAGATAGAATAGGCGCATGGTCAAAGCTGCCCTGTGCTAAAGTGGCTGCTTTCGCCGGTGTCGGGATTGTACGTGATGACGCGGGCGATGTTAACGCGACTGAAAGGGAGTGTTCCAATGGAGAGTCTCGAAAAACTCGCCGAGCGCCTGGGCAGGCTCTGTTTGGCGCAAGGGCTGCAGGTGGCCACGGCGGAATCCTGTACCGGTGGCTGGGTCGCTCAGGCCATCACGGAAATTCCGGGCAGTTCCCAATGGTTTGATGCCGGTTATGTGACCTATTCCAATTCCGCCAAACAGCGCCTGCTGGGGGTGTCCGCTGAAGTCTTGCGAAATTTTGGAGCGGTCAGCGAGGAAACCGTCGAGGCCATGGCGCTCGGTGCCCTGCGGGAAGGTGAGGCCAATCTGTCTGTTTCCATCAGTGGGATTGCCGGGCCGGATGGCGGCTCGGAGCTGAAGCCGGTGGGCACGGTCTGGTTTGCCTGGGCCCGGAAGGGGCATGTTCTGAATACTGCGCTGTGCCAGTTTGACGGTGACCGCCGAAGTGTCCGCGAGCAGGCGGTGCGCCGCGCCTTGTTGGGTTTGATCCAAAGCGTGGAGCATCTGGAAGCCTTGTCTTGAAGGGGCTGTAGTGAAAGTGCCTGCTTGCATGAAGCGGTCTGACTGAGATCCAGGTCTGCAATCGAATCCGGAAAATTGAAAAGTCTTTCCGGGGGCGGCAATATTACCTAAATTTTATTCAAGAGACGTTGCGCTTACTCTGGATGCTGTTAATATATACAGTAGTTTGAGGCGGCGGGAAACCTTCCGGCTCCATGAATGCAACGCACCAAAGAGGTTTTAAATGGAAGAGAATAAACAGAAGGCTCTCGGCGCAGCCTTATCGCAAATCGAGCGTCAGTTCGGTAAAGGCGCGATCATGCGCATGGGTGAGCAGCCCCGGGAAGTGCTGCCTTCGGTCTCTACCGGTTCTCTCAGTCTGGATATTGCCCTGGGCATTGGTGGCTTGCCATATGGCCGGATTGTCGAGATCTACGGACCGGAAAGCTCCGGTAAAACAACCCTGACGCTGCAAGTGATCGCCGAGGCGCAAAAACAGGGGAAAACCTGTGCCTTTGTGGACGCCGAGCATGCTCTGGATCCGATCTACGCCGAAAAGCTGGGCGTCAATATCAACGACCTGCTGGTGTCCCAGCCGGATACCGGTGAGCAGGCCCTGGAAATTTGCGACATGCTGGTGCGCTCCGGCGCGGTTGATGTGATTATCGTCGACTCCGTGGCGGCTCTGACGCCCAAAGCTGAAATTGAAGGCGAGATGGGGGATTCCCACGTCGGTCTGCAAGCCCGTCTGATGTCCCAGGCCCTGCGTAAGCTGACCGGTAACCTGCGCACCGCCAACTGTCTCTGTATCTTTATTAACCAGATCCGGATGAAGATCGGAGTGATGTTCGGCAGCCCCGAAACCACCACCGGTGGTAACGCCCTGAAGTTCTATGCCTCTGTCCGTTTGGATATTCGCCGGATCGGTTCGGTGAAAGAAGGCGAAGAGGTGATCGGTAACGAAACCCGGGTTAAAGTGGTGAAGAACAAGGTTTCTCCGCCCTTTAAACAAGCGGAGTTCCAGATCCTGTACGGGAAGGGCATCTACCGGCTGGGCGAGATTATCGACCTGGGCGTGAAGGAAGGCTTTGTCGACAAGGCCGGCGCCTGGTACTCCTACAATGGCGATAAGATCGGCCAGGGTAAAGCCAATGCCGCCAAGTATCTCGAGGAGCATCCGGAGCTGGCGCAGGCCATTGAGCATCAGATCCGCTCCAAGCTGATGCCCCATGTCTACAAGGACACCGACAGCCAGGTGGAACCAGCAGCGGAAGCCTGATTTAAGTCCTTACTAGCCACGGGAGTGTAGCCACTGCTTGCTCCCTCGGTTTTTACGAAGCCCGACGGCCATTTTAGGTTGTCGGGCTTTTGCGTTATAATCCCTTGCCACTGTGAGGGTTTTCCGATTTCCCCCCAAGCGTCGCTTCGTGCGACCACCGCCTTTTTGCAGATCCAGGCCTGCTCGTAAAATGTCCCGGGCGGCTCGCAAAAAATAAGCAGCGGTTCGCATAGGTTGCGGCTAGTGTCCATAGTTAGAACAGCACACGGCCACTTCGATAGTGCTGGCCCATGAGGCGCAATAGCCTCTATTCCTAGATTCGTTAAGGTAGTTTTATGCCGGATTCACATCTCAAGACGCTTCGGTTCGCGGCGGCGTTTCGCGATTCTGTCCTGTCCGGTTATAACCGGGAAAAACTGCAGGCCGACCTGATTGCAGGGATCACCGTCGGCATTATTGCGATCCCCCTCGCCATGGCCTTGGCGATTGCCAGTGGGGTGCCGCCCCAGTATGGCCTCTACACCTCCATTGTGGCCGGTGTGGTGATCGCGGTAACCGGTGGCTCCCGGCTCAGTATCAGCGGTCCGACGGCGGCCTTTGTGGTACTGCTGTATCCCATTTCCATGAAATACGGGATTGGCGGGCTGATGCTGGCGACCTTGATGGCCGGGCTGATCATGATCGTGCTAGGGGTGACTCGCCTCGGCCGTTTGCTGCAGTTTGTCCCCAACTCGGTCGTGCTCGGGTTTACCGGCGGCATCGCCATTGTGATTGCCACCCTGCAGTTGCCGGACTTTTTGGGGTTGGTCAGCACGGAGCCCACGCCGGAAACATACGTGGGCAAGGTGTGGGTCATCCTCCAGGGGTTGACCTCCATCAACCCCTACGCGCTCCTGGTGGGCGCAGTCTCCCTGGGCACGCTGATTTTTTGGCCCCGGCTGAACAGCAGGGTACCGGGGCACCTGTTTGCAATCACCTTCAGTACCTTGCTCGCCTGGGTGCTCAACCGCTATCTGAATGCCGATATCGCAACCATCGGCTCCATGTTCAGCTATACCATTGATGGCGTGGAAAAGGCGGGCATCCCTCCTGTGGCGCCCCATTTTGACTGGCCCTGGAATTATCCCAATGCCGAGGGGCAGCCGGTTGGGCTGAGCGTGACCATGCTCAAAGAGCTGGTGGGGCCGGCCATGGCGATTGCGGCCCTGGGGGCGATCGAATCCCTGCTGTGTGCGGTGGTGCTGGATAACATGACCCGCAGCAAGCACAACGCCAATGCTGAGTTGGTCGGTCAGGGGCTGGGTAACCTGGCCGCGCCCTTCTTTGGCGGTTTTACCGCGACCGCTGCACTGGCCCGATCAGCGGCGAACTTCAAGGCGGGCGGCCGAACCCCGATGGCGGCGGTCTTTCATGCTGGAATGGTGTTGCTGGCGGTGGTGGTACTGGCCGATCTGTTCGCTTATTTGCCCATGTCGGCCCTGGCCGGCTTGCTGTTGATGGTGGCCTGGAACATGAGTGAGGCCCGCCATGTGGTGAGGCTGATCCGCCGCGCGCCCCTGGAAGATGTGCTGGTGCTGCTGGTGTGCCTGTTGTTGACGGTGTTCGTGGATATGGTGGCGGCCATTGCCACCGGTATTGTGCTGGCCTCGCTTCTCTTTATGAAGAATATGGCCAATCAGGCCAATATGACCATCCTGGAGGATGACAACCCACGGGTGAAGGAGCGGCTGCCCAGTAACATTCGTGTCTACAAGCTGAGCGGCCCCCTGTTCTTTGCCGCCGCGGAGCGGGCCACCACCCCTTTGCGCCGCTGGCAGGATGATATACGCACGGTGGTGCTGTATATGGATGGGGTGCCGGTTATCGACAGCGCCGGGGCGGTGACCTTGGTGAGTGCGATTGATGAATACCTCAGCCGTGGCGTCCAGGTCATTATTGCCGACTTGCTGCCGGGGCCCCGTAAAGTACTGCAACGCTCTGGCCTGCTGACCCAGCAGGCGGGCCTGATCATTGTCGATACCTTGGCGGAAGCATTGCGCCTGGTACGAGAGCAGGAAAAGGCGGAACAGGCCGCTGCGGAAACCCAGGCCCTGGAAGAGGCCCTGGCTCGGGGAGCTGAGGGGCCGGGGGAATCGCAGCCCAAGTAGTTGAAGGTGGCGGGCCCTGTTAGCGCATCAGGGCCCCAGCTAATCTCAGGGGCTGGAAGGCTATTCGTAAGCCTTCAGACGCTCCACATCAATAATGGTGATGTCCTTGCCCTGGCTTTCGATAATGCCTTGCTCCTTGAGGGTACTGAGAATGCGGGACAGGGTTTCAGGCTTAATGGACAGGCGCGACGCCAGGAGTTGCTTTTGAGTTTGTAGCTCCACCCGTTGCTGGCGGTTGGGGTGCTGCTCCCATTCATTCAGAAAATAACGGACCACTCGATAGGTGGCGTTTTTCATGGTCAGGCTTTCGATTTCCTGAAGCCGTGAGTGAAGGCGGGTGCAGACATCGCCCAGCAGGCCAATACAGGCCTCGTTATTGTGGCGCAGGATGTCCATGAACACCTGGTTTTGAAAAGCGATCACCCGGGCCGGGACAATGGCGCTGGCGCTGACGGGATATTCCTCCCGGCTCATGAACATCACCGCCTCGGCAAAGGTCTGGCCGGGCATCAGGATTTCAATGACTTTCTCGTTGCCATCCGGGGTCAGGCGGGTCAGCTTCACCTGGCCTTCCTGAACCATATAAAACTGGTTGGCCTCCTGTCCCTGATAAAACAAATACTCTCCAGCGTCCAACTGCATTGTCCGTAACGTCCGGGCAATCTTTTGCTGCTCTGTTTCCTCCAGGGCGGAAAACAGATAATGGTTCTTCCAGAGCGAAAGGGTTTGGATATCAGGCATGGCAACCTCGGGATCATCGAACTTAATCCTAGAGTAGCGTTAATTTGTCCGTTGTCCCATGCCTTTAGATCAGTCTCGACAAAAGAGTCGGGTATATTCCGCGCCGGTACGCACTAAAAACAGCAATTCCAACGACATCTGCTCCGGTTCCAGCCGGTCCAGCAGGTTCTTGACCTGCAGCCCCAGTTCGGTATCGCCTTCAATAATGAGTTCCCGTTGGAAAAACAGGGTATCCGGGTCCTCACTGCGGGCGGCGAGCTGAAGAAAACTTTTAATGTTGCCCCGAATGCTGGCATCCGCCACGCCACTCCTGCGCATCAGAATCTCCCGGGTGGGGCTGGCGCTGAACAGCCAGGTATGATCCAGATCCATAAACTCCACACGCAGCCAGCGGTTGATCAGGAAGTCGCAATCTCCCTCGGCCAGAGGCTGCGCCAATACCTTGCGCAACACCGGCAGGATGGCCGCCTGCTGGAGTGAGAAGGGGAGTTTGGTCAGGGGCGTGGCAATCAGCCGGGGGAGCTTCGGCAGCAGGGCGCGAGGCGACAGGGGCAAACTTTGAGCGGTATGGTCAGTCAGCGGTAACATCTCAAGGTCCTGTTAAATCTCAAGGTCCTGTTAAATAGTGCTTACTTTGCCGAAAGACCGCGGGATCACATTGATCTTTATCAAGTAGATGGACGGATGCCTTTGCTAGGCTGCCTCGGTCATTCCAATCTCGGTAAGGGGTTACTATGGAGCTGGTCTGTCCGGCAGGCAGTTTTCCGGCGCTGAAAGTGGCGGTCGAAGAAGGCGCGAATGCGGTTTATATCGGCTTTCGTGACGCCACCAATGCCCGTCATTTTGCTGGCCTCAACTTTGCCGGCGAACAACTGAGCCAGGCAATTCGTTATGCCCAGGATCGGGGGGTGAAGGTCTTTGTGGCCATCAATACCTACCCCCAGCCCCGGGGCTGGTCAAGCTGGCAAAACGCCGTCGATCAGGCCGCCGATCTGGGCGTCGACGCCTTGATCTGTGCCGACATGGGCGTGCTGGAATATGCCAGTCGCCGTCATCCCGGCATGGCGCTGCACCTGTCGGTTCAGGGTTCGGCCACCAATTATGAATCCCTGCGCTTCTATCAGCGCCATTTCAATATTCGTCGTGCGGTGCTGCCGCGGGTGCTGTCCATTCAGCAGGTGGCCCAGGTGGCCGCTCAGTCGCCAGTGGATCTGGAAGTGTTTGGGTTTGGCTCTCTTTGCATCATGGCCGAGGGGCGCTGCATGTTGTCGTCCTATGTCACCGATCAGTCACCCAATACCGGGGGTGCCTGTTCTCCGGCCCAGCATGTGCGGTGGCAGGAAACGGCCCAGGGGTTGGAGTCCCGCCTCAATGGGGTGCTGGTGGATCGCTACCCGGAGGGGGCCAAAGCGGGCTATCCGGTGCTGTGCAAGGGTCGCTTTGAGGTGCAGGGGCAGGTGTATCACGCCATTGAAGAGCCGACCAGCCTCAATACCCTGGAGCTGGTTCCCAAACTGGCGGAAATCGGGATCAAGGCGATCAAGATTGAAGGGCGTCAGCGTAGTCCGGCCTATGTAAAGCAGGTGGTTCGGGTCTGGCGTCAGGCGCTGGATCAGTTTCGCGTTGCGCCTGGCGACTTTGAACCAAAAGCCCGCTGGCAGCAGGCCCTGGATAAGGTGTCGGAAGGGGCACAAACCACCTTGGGTGCCTATCACCGTCCCTGGCAGTAGCTCGGGTTTGTTCTAGCCACAGGAGACTCCTATGCAACTTTCTTTAGGGCCGCTGCAGTACCTTTGGCCGCGCCAGCAGGTGTTCGATTTCTATGAGCGCATGCTTGAGATGCCCGTGGATGTGATCTATCTGGGTGAGACGGTGTGTTCCAAGCGCCGGGAGCTGAATACCGGTGACTGGCTGGAGCTGGCAACTCATCTGGCTGGTCGGGGCAAGCAGGTGGTGCTGTCGACACTGGCGTTGATTGAGGCTGAGTCGGAGCTCAAGACGCTACGGCGGATCTGTCGCAGTGAAGGCTTTCTGGTGGAGGCCAACGATCTGGCCGCGGTGGAGCTGCTGGCCGCCCAGGGGGTGCCCTTTGTCTGCGGTCACTCCATCAATATCTATAATGCCCAGAGCCTGGCATTTTTGATCCGCCAGGGTGCTAGCCGCTGGGTGATGCCGGTGGAGCTGTCGGCCGCCACCTTGAGCGATATTCTGCAAGAACTCGCGGGCCAGCAGCTGCAGGTGGAAACCGAAGTGTTCAGCCATGGCTATCTGCCGCTGGCCTATTCGGCCCGGTGCATGACTGCCCGTTATCATCAGTTGCCCAAGGATAACTGCCAGTTTATCTGCATGGATTATCCCCAGGGCTTGCCGGCCCGTAGTCAGGAAGGGGAGCCGCTGTTCACCATGAACGGGATCCAGACCCAATCGGGCGCCATCTACAATTTGCTGGATCAGGTCCCCAGAATGCAGGCTATGGGTGTGAATCTGGTTCGGCTGAGCCCGGCCCCCAGCGGGATGGAGGAGATTATCCAGTCATTTGATGCGGCCCGGCGTGGTGAGGCGGTGCAGGTCGACACTTCTGGGGCGACCTGTAACGGCTATTGGTTTGCGGAGCCCGGGATGATTTTCAAGTCAGGTGCCAGTCTCTGAAACGACCGGCACCCTGGATGGGCTAACGGTACTCTTCTTTCATGGTCCGATAACGCTCGGCCAGCTCGCGACGGATTTCCCGTCGTTGCTTGGCTTGGGCGAAACGGCGCCGTTGTTCTGAGGTTTTCAGCTCCAGGGGCGGCACCGGGGTTGGATTCCCTTCATCATCGACGGCCACCATGGTGAAAAAACAGCTGTTGGTATGACGCACCGTTTTGGTGTGAATGTCCTCGGTGATCACCTTAATACCGATCTCCATGGAGGTGGTGCCGGTATAGTTGACCGAGGCGAGGAAGGTCACCATCTCGCCGACATTGATCGGCTGCCTGAAATTCACCTGATCGACCGACATGGTCACGACATAATGCCCGGCATAGCGGCTGGCGCAGGCATAGGCGACTTCATCCAGATATTTCAACAGGGCCCCACCGTGGACCTTACCGGAGAAGTTCGCTTTGTCAGGTGTCATGAGCACGGTCATGATCAGTTCAGAGCGTTCGCTGAGCATCAATAGCCTCGACAACAAAAAAACCGCCACCGGGGCAGTCGGGGGTGATACGGGGAGGATGCGGTACGTTGGGCTATGGGCCCGGGGTGCCCGCATCGTTTCATGGCGTCCATTGTAGCGGTGAGAAGGGTGCTTCTGCCCAATGAGATTCCCTTATCGGGGAGATTTGGAGTAACTATCACTTACTCAATGGAGTCGGTGAGTCCTGCCCGTTTCCCTTTCGCCCGCTGGTTGGAGAGGGGGAGCCAACCCCCTGTCCGAATGGATCAGAACGGCCAGACCAGCTTGGTTAAAGCCACTTTGATGATGTAGAAAAACACCAAATAGGCGGCCACCATGGCCGTTACACGGATCGCCTTGGTCCGTCCCCGCTTGAGGGCGATGGTGCCAAGCACGATATAGGCGATGAGCCCGATCACCTTGGCGGTGACCCAGTCAGCCTGGAATGGATACTGGTGAAGGGTTACGGCAAGGGCAATGGCGCTGAGCAGCAAAATGGTGTCGTTGATATGGGGCGCAATCTTGACCCACTTCTTGTGAAGCTGGGGCGACTCCATCAGCATCCAGAAGGCCCGCAGGCTGAACAGCACGAAGGTAATCGCAATGGTGGTGAGGTGAATGTGTTTCAGTGCCATGTAACTCATAAGAGATCCTTTTGCTGTACCGAAAATTGGCGCTTACTTTAACATTCGCCCGCTGGGAAATCCCAAAACTACGAGACAAAACGTTGAACAAGGGAAGGGGATGGCGGCCGATTTATTCCTGGCTGCACAGGCTTTCGATCCGTGACAGGGCGTTATCCACTTCACGGGAGTAGAGCTTGCTGTGGGTGCAGTAGGCGAAGTTGATGCCGTAGCGGAACTGGCCGTCGACTTCGGTGACACTGGCAATAATTCCCAGAATGTCAGACTCGGCGATGTAGCGCCCACGGAAGTTGAGGGAAATCCACTCCTTGAGCCGGAATCGCCGACTGGTTTCAATGGCCATCCCGTAGCGGTTGATATCAATACAGCGGACAGCCGTGGCCCGCTGGAACCGCCTGAAAAAACCTTTCGGACTAACGGTAACCTCTAAAGACCGCGCTTGATGCCTGGTTTTCAGTCGCCTGTCCCGGGGGCGCACTGCAAATGCATTTTTCATGGTAACGGTCACTTTTCTTTATTCTTGTCGAAACCATTTTTCTCAAGCCTGCCGGTTAAGCAGGCCAGAGATAATAACCACTGAGTCCCTGGTTGCCAATCCCGGAGCAATCTCAGACCTGGATGTCTAACAGACGTCCTTTGGCGGAAGTCAGCGGTTCGGGACTGGCGGTCTTGGCGTTGAGAAGCAGGGGTGAGCGACGTTTTTTACGCCGCCGGTCAGGCTGGTTCAAAGGCATTTGCCGTTGGCGACGATCCGGGATCAGGCGCCGCTCCGTGGTATCGGGGTTGACGGTTTGCGCTAACTTTTCGGTCGGCGTGGTCAGGCTCTGGCGGTCCGTTTGCGCGGCCTTGGGGTCATATTGAGGTGGCGGATTTCCCTGGATGCTGAACATGCCGAAGTCCTTTCAGATATAATGTTCGATTGTTTAGCCATCAGTGGTTATCGGCAGCTCTGGCAAAATCTTGAGCCCTTGTTGGGAGCATTCGACCGGTTTTGAGCGGTGCTCGACGTTATTCCAAGCGGGCAAAGATGCCAAACAGTTCGCTATGGGAAGCTATATTCTGCATGGCTCACATTGGGTACACTGGCGGCCTTTGTGGCACTCACCAAACACTGCCAAAACATTCAGCTTCATCAGGTCGTTGATCTGATATTAAGAGATGTCAATGAGTTTTAAGAAACCCCTTACGATCGACCGCTTGTATAAGCCTTGCCTGTCCAAGGAATTCCGCTTTCAGTCTACCCGCAGCCTGCAACCCCTGGAGCAGATCCTGGGGCAAAAGCGAGCCCAGGAGGCGGTCCACTTTGCCATTTCCATGCAAGACCCCGGGTACAACATTTATGCGGTAGGCAGTAACGGCCTTGGCAAGCGCACCATGATGCTGCGTTATCTCAAGCGGGAGGGGCTGATCCCCGAGGCGGCCAGTGACTGGTGCTATGTGGCCAACTTTGAAGACCCACGTACCCCTCAGGTGATCCAGTTGCCGGCAGGCGTTGGCCAGAGCCTGAAAAAGGATATGGAACAACTGATGACGCGCCTGCAGAAGGCGATTCCTCAGGCGTTCGATAACGAGTCCTATTATGAGCGGGCCGAGCTGATTAAAAATGAGTTGGGAGCCCGTCAGGAAAAGGCCCTGGCGCGAATTGCCAAGGAGGCCAAAAAGAACAAGGTGCAACTGACGGTCACCACCCCGGGCGGCTATCGCCTGATTGCGACGGATGGTGAAAAACCCTACAGCGTGGAAACCTTTGCGCAGCTGCCGGAAGAGAAGAAGCAGGAATTTGAAGACATCATCAACCGGCTGGAGAAGAAGCTGCGGACCGTGTTGCGCCGGCTCAGCCTGTTGGAGCAGGAGTATGCAGACAAACAACAGCAACTGAATGAAGAGGTGGCGCTGGCGGTCAGCGAGCAGCCCATGTCGGTGTTGTTGGAAAAATACCAGCCCTATCCCAATGTGGTGGAGTTCCTGCAAAAAGTGCAGGCAGACATCCTGGCCAATGTGGATGTGTTCCTGGAAGAGGGCGAAGAGCAGTTGGCCATGGCCTATGCCGCCCTCGATAAGAAGGTGCCCCGTCGCTATCAGGTGAATCTGCTGGTGCACCACGGCAAGGGCGGGCATTCGCCGATCGTGGTGGAAGAAAACCCCAACTACCATAACCTGTTCGGTTACGTGGAAAACCTCACCTATAAGGGCACGGTGTTCACCGATTTCACCCTGATCCGTCCCGGCGCCTTGCATCGGGCCAACGGGGGCTATCTGTTAATGGATGCGGTCAAGGTGCTGGAGCAGCCCTTTGTCTGGGATGGCCTGAAGCGGGCGCTGCGCTCCCAGCAGATCGCCATTAACACGCTGGAGCGGGAACTGACTCTGAGCGGTACCATTTCCCTGGAGCCGCAACCGATTCCGTTGAACGTCAAGATTATCCTATTTGGAGACCGGGACACCTATCTGCTCCTGCAGCAGTACGACCCGGAGTTTATGGAGCTGTTCAAAGTGGTGGCCGACTTTGAACGGGAGATGCCGCGCACCCCCGAAAGCCAGCAGCAATATGCCCGCTTTATTGCCGGCCTGGTGCATGATAAAGGCCTGCGTCACTGTGATCGCAAGGCGGTGATGCGCATCATCGAATATGGGGCGCGGGATGCGGAGGACCAGAACAAGTTGTCCCTGCACGCGGCGGATATCGCCAACCTGTTGCGGGAGTCGGACTACTGGGCCAAGCAGGCGGGTTCCACGCTGATTCGGGCAGAGCATGTGGAGCAGGCGCTGAGCAGTGCGGAATACCGCGCCAGCCGCATTCGGGATCAGGTTTACGAGGGGATTCGTGACGGCACCACCCTGATCGACACCCGGGGCGAGAAGGTCGGGCAGATCAACGCCTTGTCGGTGCTGAGTACGGGGGATCATGAGTTCGGGATGCCCAATCGGGTAACCGCCACCTATCGCTATGGGGATGGTGAGATTATCGATATTGAGCGGGATGTGGCCCTGTCGGGTGCCATTCACTCCAAGGGGATGATGATCCTGTCGGCGTTCCTGACCTCCACCTTTGGCAAGATGGCGCCCCTCAAGATTGCCGCGTCGTTGACGTTCGAGCAGTCCTACAGTGAGGTGGATGGCGATAGTGCCTCCATGGCGGAGTTCTGCGCTTTGATCTCTGCCATTAGTGGCCGGCCCATCCAGCAGCGCTTCGCGGTCACCGGTTCCATGAACCAGTTTGGCCAGGCCCAGCCGGTGGGGGGCGTGAACGAGAAAATCGAAGGGTTTTTCGAAACCTGTGAAATCCAGGGGCTGACCGGTGATCAGGGGGTGATCATTCCGCGCACCAACATGCATAACCTGATGCTCAAGGAAAAAGTGGTGGCCGCCGCCAAGGCGAAAAAGTTCGCCATTTACGCGGTGGAAACCGTGCAGGAAGCCCTGCAGCTCTTGACCGGGGTGAACGTGGGCAAGCCCAATGACAAAGGGCGTTATCCGAAAAACACCTTGTTTGGCGAGGTGCAGGCCCGATTGGATCAGCTGCGGGATTACGAGCGCAAGCTGCATCGCTAGGGGCCGCGGTCTAAAGAACACCACGGCGGATTTGGCGGAAGGTCAGGTTGATGCGGGGCCCCACTGGGCGCCGGGTTTTCGGTACCTGGTGAATCCAGTGGTGCTGAAGGGCGCCCGCCATGATTAGCAGGGAATTGTGGGGCAGCTCCAGGCTCAGGGTGTCGCCCCCACCACGGCGGGGCTTCAGCTGGAATCGGCGGGTCGCGCCCAGGGATACTGAGGCGATGATGGGGTTGGTGCCCAGCTCTTCTTCATTGTCCGCATGCCAGGACACGCTATCCTGGCCGTGGCGATACAGGTTGCAGAGCACGCTGTTGAAGTTCTGGCCCGTGAGTTCCTCCAGCCGCTGGCGGATACGTGTCAGCTCCGGGGTCCAGGGCAAGGGCTCCAGGCGAATGCCGGAATAGCCATATCCGGTGCCAGGGTCGCCATACCAGGCTTGCAGGCGGGGAATGGGAAGGACCCGGCCCTGGATGCGAATCTGCTCCTGACGCCACTGCAGGCTGAGGGTCAATTGCTGGAACAGGCTGTCGGCCTCAGCGGGTGAGAAGAGGCCGGTCACCAGTTCCAGCTGCCCATGTTCCACCGCAATGGTTTGGGACTGGGGTGTGGAATCGGAAAACAGAGAAGTTTGCATATCGTCAGGGCCTGAAGGGAGTCTGGGCAACGTAAACTGGGCGATTATTCTGCATTTTAAGGTGAGCGTCACGGGAGTGGCGTCATGGGGATCTTGCCGTAACCTGCCTGAAGTTGCAGGGATGTTGTGGAGACTTTGATGGTCGTGTCTTCCAGACTCTGTGGATTCGTCCTGCTCGGCTTGCTCGTGGCAGGCTGCAGCACCACCTTGCCGCCCGTGCCGGTTGAGGAAGAGCCCGTGCTGGTGGATGCCACGGCTCCCAAGGTTCGTTTCAGCAGTCAAAAGCTGCGCCAGAACTTTCAGCTGGATCAGGATTCCCCCCAGGGGGTGGCGATTCGGCTGCGTTCCTCCGATCAGGTCAATCTGGTGGCGGTAGGGGCCGACCCCGAATCAGGCATTCGTCAGGTGGGACTGCAAGGGGAAGTCCGGGTCACCTGCCGTGGCGAACAATCGGATACCTCCCGGCTGCTGGTGGAGCCCATTGATGACCTGGTGATTGCGGAACCGGCCGGTGGGGAGCCCTTGCGCCTGCTGGAAGTGCGCCGTCTGGCGCTGGATGTGGAGCAGGAAAAGACCAAGTGTGCGCCGGGCCGCTTTGTGGAGCTGGCGGCAAGCCTGCGGGTGGTTGCCATCAACGGGCAGGGACTGGTCCAGGAGTCGCCGGCGGCCCAATTGCGCGCTTTTGGGCCGGATCAGCTGACGGTCGGTTTGCTGAACGTCACGGCGGAACAGGATTATCTGGACAGCGAGTACCTGCGCTGGGGCGCGGTGCTGGGGCGCACGGTGGACGTTTTGCTGCTCCATGGCGTGCCCGACCGGCGTCGGGCCGAGCTGATCGCGGTGATGGCGGGGCTGCCCCATGTGGCCCTGCTGCAGGAAGAAAACAGCGATGTGGTGATTCTCTCGGCCCAGCCCCTGACGGATATTCGCCGTCAGGTGGTGACTCCCCAGGGGGAGCGGCCGGAACGTTTGTCGGCGGTGTTAGGGGCGCAGGCCTGGTTTGAAAACTATCCCATCCGGATCGTTGCCGCCCGCTTGGGGACACTGGAGGCCCAGGATCAGTATGCCGGGCCCGAGGTTTCATCGCTTTCGCGTTTTTTGGCGGCGGAAGCTATTGTGGAGATGCTGCCCAGCGAGACGGAGCCAGCCATTGTTGGCGGCACCTTGAATGCCTACTCCGGAGTGGGCCCCCAATCCCAGCCAGGGGTTGGAACCGAGGAAATCGCGCTGTTGTCACGGCGGCTGCTGGACTCCTTTGCCTGGCTGAAAAGGGCCGATGGCGCTCATTGCAGCGAGCAGCGGCTAGACTATCTGATGAGTACGCCGACCTATGTGCCCACTCGTTATGAGGCCTGCTTTAGCGAGGCGGCACCCGCTGCTCATCCTTTTGTCAGGGTTACCTTCGAAGTGCCCTAAGTTAGGAGTTGCCATGATCCATAGTTCCTTGAAAAAGCTCCTGATGGGAGTGGTTCTGTTACTGGGGGCCTCCACGGTGTTGGCCGAGATCAAGCTCACGGGCGAGCTGACCCAAGGCTCTCTGATTCGCGGGGAGGTGGTGCCCGGCAGCCGGGTGTGGCTCAATGAGACGCCACTGCGGGTCACCCCAAACGGACACTTCGTATTCGGTATCGGGCGTGATGGCGAACTCTCCCACACCCTGCGGGTGGAAACGCCGGCGGGCCAGGTGCGCACCCAGCAGGTCAGCCTCCGTAAACGGGACTATCGCATCCAGCGCATTGAAGGGGTGGAGCAGAAACATGTGACTCCACCGGCGGAGCAGCTGGAGCGTATCCGTCAGGAAAGCGCCTTGACCCGCCAGGCCCGGGCGCGGGATATCGAACGCCTGGATTTTCTTGAGGAGTTTATCTGGCCAACCACGGGACGCATCAGCGGGGTGTATGGGAGCCAGCGGATTTTTAACGGCGAGCCCCGCCAGCCCCACTATGGGGTTGATGTGGCGGCACCCACCGGTACGCCGGTCGTGGCGCCAGCCTCGGGCGTGGTGACCCTGGTTCACCCGGACATGTTCTTCTCCGGCGGAACCTTGATCCTGGACCATGGCTATGGGGTATCCTCGACCTTTATCCATCTCAGCGAAGTCCTGGTTCAGGAAGGGGCCGAGGTGAAGCAGGGGGATTTGATTGCCCGGGTCGGTGCAACCGGTCGCGCCACCGGGCCCCATCTTCACTGGAGCATGAACTGGTTCAACACCCGTCTGGACCCGGCCACTCTGGTGCCACCTATGGAAGCCGTACTCAAACGCCAGGCCCTGGAAAAGCAGACGGCTTCCGGAAAATAGCCCGGTGAAAGCTCACTTCAGGTAACATCAGCATCAGGCCTACACGCCGGCAAGGGTTGCCTATTACAATACAGAAGCGTACGTTGCCTGTATCAGGCCGGCTTCGCCGGCTTATGAAGCGCCGTGGGGCGCTTGCGTGGTAA
>Ga0209075_1001865_pt1 | contig 19327 bp, 17 predicted proteins | sample Stecom2011_FD_187523 | JGI IMG/M metagenome (GOLD analysis project Ga0209075, IMG submission 187523) | Agricultural soil microbial communities from Utah to study Nitrogen management - Steer compost 2011 (SPAdes) (version 2) | ecosystem: Environmental > Terrestrial > Soil > Agricultural land...
TATTACTTGGTGCAGCAGCACACGTAATGGTAGAAGGTGATAAGTGGGATCATGACTTGATGACTTTACCGTCACCAACCGGTCCTATCAAAGCCGATACTAAGTTAGACTTACCTAAGTAAGTAAGACTTAAAAACAAAAAAACCCCGACCAGTTCGGGGTTTTTTTATTCTGTCTGTTCTAATTTACGGCTATTAATTCCAGTGAATAAAAGCATCGATTGTGTATCGTGCGTATATCAGCGAAAATAGCCGCCCACAAATTGATATTACTCATATATACGCAGCCTGCAGTAGAGAAAGCTACCCGCTACTAAAAATGGACTGATGCGTATATCAGCAGAAAAGAAACTTCTAATGGCCGATAATTTACTTTCCGAAATTCAAAAGCGTAGAACCTTCGCAATTATCTCGCATCCAGACGCTGGTAAAACCACCGTCACCGAAAAGCTACTTTTGCATGGGCAAGCCATTCAGAGCGCTGGTACGGTGAAAGGCCGTGGTTCTAATCAGCATGCAAAGTCTGACTGGATGGAAATGGAAAAGGAGCGTGGTATTTCGGTGACGACATCGGTGATGCAGTTCCCATATAACGGTGCCTTAGTAAACCTGCTAGACACCCCAGGACACGAAGACTTCTCGGAAGATACCTATCGTACATTAACCGCCGTTGACTCCTGCTTGATGATGATTGACTCCGGTAAAGGGGTGGAAGATCGTACTCGAAAACTGATGGAGGTAACGCGTTTACGTACCACGCCTATTGTTACTTTTATGAACAAGCTTGACCGTGAAATTCGTGATCCCATGGAGCTGCTCGACGAAGTTGAAAAAGAGCTGGATATATTATGTGCGCCCATCACTTGGCCAATAGGCAGTGGTAAGCATTTTAAAGGCGTTTATCATATTCATCGTGACGAAACGATTTTATATCAGTCAGGGTTGGGGCATACCATTCAGCCGGTACGTATTATTAAAGGCTTAGATAACCCTGAGTTAGATGCAACCATAGGCGAGGATTACGCAGAGCAATTGCGAGAAGAGCTAGAGTTGGTGATTGGTGCTGCAGCCGAGTTTGATTTAGAGCTGTTTCTTGAAGGTGAATTAACCCCTGTATACTTCGGTACGGCATTGGGTAACTTTGGTGTAGACCATGTATTAGATGGCTTAACTGAATGGGCGCCGGCGCCATTATCTCGTCAAACTAAAGACAGAGAAGTGCTACCTACAGAGAAAGGATTCACCGGCTTTGTCTTTAAAATCCAGGCAAACATGGACCCAAGACACCGTGACCGCATCGCATTTATGCGTATTGTGTCAGGCAAATACACTCAGAGTATGAAGATGCGCCATGTGCGCATTGGTAAAAATATCAGTATTGCCGACGCAGTGACTTTTATGGCCGGCGATCGTGAGCGCGCAGCAGAGGCGTACGCTGGAGACATTATTGGGTTGCATAACCACGGAACCATTCAGATCGGTGACACCTTTACAGAAGGTGAAGAGTTAAACTTCACTGGTATTCCACACTTTGCCCCAGAACTGTTTAAACGTGTGCGTTTAAAAGACCCGCTAAAGATGAAGCAGTTACAAAAAGGGTTGCAGCAGTTAGCAGAAGAAGGCGCAACCCAGTTGTTTATGCCACTTAATAATAACGACCTTATATTAGGTGCGGTGGGTACGCTGCAGTTTGATGTGGTTCAGCAACGTCTACGAGACGAATATAAGGTCGAATGTATTTATGAGCCTATTGCCGTATACAGCGCACGTTGGGTGCATTGCGATGACCTAAGAAAACTAGAAGAGTTTAAGCGTAAAACGGGTGAAAACCTCGCCATTGATGGCGGTGGTTTCCTGACCTACGTTGCGCCAACACGAGTCAACTTAAGCTTAACGGAAGAGCGTTGGCCTGACATTCGTTTTGATAATACGCGTGAACTTTAAAATTAATAGAACTAACTGAAGCTATGGATGGCTTTAAACAATTATTTCGATATAATAACGCCACTATTTAGTGCTTACTTAGATTCATTGATGCTTGGTGAATCTTCGCACTATTAACAAGTAGGATAGGCGGTTAAAACAGCTAAGACGATTAAGACAGCGCAGCAAAAGCATAATACCTAAATAAGTACAATAAACCTTTTTAGATGAGGCTTTATCGTAAAAACTTTTTAGGGATGCCTTATTGAATTTAATGTTCTTGAGGTGAAGTGGTGTTTATTTGCTTGCCATAGTTGATTTGCTCTTATACAATGCCGCCCTCTTTATAAATCACTGCCCGTAGATAGGCGAGAATTTTGATGAAAACTTACAGCGCGAAACCCGAAACAGTAAAGCGTGAGTGGTTTGTTGTTGATGCAGCAGATCAGACTCTGGGTCGCCTGGCCACTGAGGTTGCTCTCCGCCTAAAAGGCAAGCACAAGCCAGAATATACCCCTCACGTTGATACCGGCGATTACATCGTAGTAATCAATGCCGACAAAGTCCAAGTGACTGGAAAAAAAGCAACTGACAAGATGTACTATCGTCACACTGGATACCCAGGTGGCCTTAAGTCTATGTCTTTCGAGAAGCTATTAGATTACAAGCCAGAACAAGTAATTGAATTGGCTGTAAAAGGCATGTTACCTAAGAATCCATTAGGTCGTGCTATGTACAAGAAAATGAAAGTGTACGCTGGTGCAGAGCATCCACATGCAGCACAGCAGCCACAAGAACTTAAGCTGGGATAAGATTATGGCAGTTACTCAATATTATGGTACTGGTCGCCGTAAGACCTCTACAGCTCGCGTATTCTTACGTCCAGGTACTGGTTCGATTGTTGTAAACAATCGTGACCTAGAAACATACTTTGGTCGTGATACTAACCGCATGGTGGTACGTCAGCCTTTAGTGCTTACTGAAAACTTAGACAAGTTCGATGTTTTCGTAAACGTAAGTGGTGGTGGTGACAACGGTCAAGCCGGTGCTATCCGCCACGGTATTACTCGTGCTTTAATGCAGTACGATGAAACTCTACGTTCACCTTTGCGTGAAGCTGGTTACGTTACACGTGACGCTCGTGCTGTTGAACGTAAGAAAGTTGGTCTACGTAAAGCTCGTAAGAAACCACAATTCTCTAAACGTTAATACGTTCCGAGAGTGGAAGAATGAAAGCGCCTGTTGTCTTAAGTCAATAGGCGCTTTTTTTATGGGTAAAACCTAATCCCTTCTGGGTATTACAGGTTGTTTCAGGCGTGTAAATTCTTTACTATTACGCCGCTGTGATTGTAATGCTTTTTTTTGTATAAAAAACACACAGAATGCAAAATCAAGTACTGAAAGTTTATTTGATGGGAGAGTATGGTAATGAGTCAAGACGGCGTTAATAAGAGTCGACGCACTCTGCTCGTGGGCACAACGACTGCCCTCGGTGCTGTCGGTGCTGGCTTTGTTGCTGTTCCCTTCGTGAAATCTTGGAACCCCAGTGAACGCGCAAAAGCGGCTGGTGCTCCGGCGAAGGTGGATGTTAGCAAGCTAGAGTCAGGCGCAATGATAGTGGTTGAATGGCGCGGTAAGCCTGTTTACGTCACTAGACGCACAGAAGAAACATTAGGATTGCTAGAGAGCCTAAATCCTAAGCTTAAAGATCCTGACAATGGCAATAAAGAACAGCAGCCTGCTTATGCTGATAACTTGTACCGTTCTCGTGATCCTGAGCTATCAGTTATCTTAGGCGTATGCACACACTTAGGGTGTGCGCCAACTTACTTCCCTGAAGTAAAACCAGAAACGTTCGACAACGATTGGAAAGGTGGTTACTACTGCCCATGTCACGGTTCTAGGTTTGACTTGTCAGGTCGTGTATACAACGGTTCGCCTGCTGCGGATAACTTGGTGATTCCACCTTATTCCTATGAAAGCGACAATGTTGTCATCATAGGCGTAGATGAGGAGAACGCTTAATGAGTAATAAACTTACTGCTCTAATGGGCTGGATTGATGACCGCTTACCGGTTACCCAGACCTATGAAAAGCATATGTCAAAGTACTATGCTCCCAAAAACTTTAACTTTTGGTACTTCTTCGGCGTACTATCGATGCTGATGCTGGTGAACCAAATCCTTACTGGTATTTGGTTGACAATGAACTACGTTCCTTCAGCAGAAGGCGCGTTTGCCTCTGTTGAATACATCATGCGTGATGTTGAGTGGGGCTGGTTGCTGCGTTATTTACACTCTACGGGTGCAACCTTCTTCTTCTTAGCAATTTACTTGCACATGTTCCGTGCGATTCTATACGGGTCATACCAGAAACCACGTGAATTAATTTGGCTATTTGGTATGGGTATTTACCTTGCTCTAATGGCGGAAGCCTTTATGGGTTATGTACTACCATGGGGACAAATGTCTTACTGGGGTGCGCAGGTAATTATTTCTCTATTCTCGGTTATTCCATTTGGTCTAGGTGATGCCTTAACAGAATGGATCCGTGGTGACTTCTTGATTTCAGGTGCCACATTAAACCGTTTCTTTGCTCTGCACGTTATTGCTGTACCACTAGTAATTGTAATGCTTGTTGTATTGCACTTGTTAGCATTACACGAAGTAGGTTCAAACAACCCTGATGGCGTAGACATCAAGAAAAACCTAGATGAAAACGGTAAGCCAGTAGACGGTGTTCCTTTCCATCCTTTCTACACTGTGCATGACATGGTTGGTATCGTTGTATTCTTAATGGTATTCAGTGCAGTACTGTTCTTCTTCCCAGAAGGCGGTGGTTTTATGCTTGAGTATCCAAACTTTGAACCTGCCAATGGTTTGAAAACGCCTGATCACATTGCACCTGTATGGTACTTCGGTGCGTTCTACGCAATCCTACGTGCTGTACCTGATAAACTATTAGGTGTAGTGGCAATGGGCGGTGCTATTGCAGTGTTATTCGTACTACCATGGTTAGACCGCAGCCCAGTTAAGAGCTGGCGCTATAAAGGCTGGATCAGCAAAGTATTTATCCTAGTATTTGCGGTCGCCTTTGTATTGTTAACTTGGTTAGGTACACAGCCTGCAACAGCTGTTAACACCTTATTAGCTCGTATTGGCTCAGTAGTTTACTTTGGTTTCTTCTTGACCATGCCGTTCTACACTCGAATGGAAAAAACTAAACCAGTTCCAGAGCGTGTAACGGGAGGCCACTAAGATGAAAAAGTTATTAGTTTTAATTACCGGTTTAATTCCGATGATGGCATTAGCTGCCGGTGGTGGTGTTAAGCTTGATAAGCATATGACTGACCTGCGTGACGAAGCGTCTTTGCAGCGCGGTGCTAAAACTTACATGAACTACTGTATGGGTTGTCACTCTTTAGAGTACGCGCGTTATAACCGTGTTGCTAAAGACTTAAATATCCCAGAAGACTTGATGATGGAAAACTTAGTGTTCGCTGATAAAAAGTTCGGTGACCTAATGACCAGCGCCATGCGTAAAGAAGATTCAACCAAATGGTTTGGTGCTGCGCCACCCGATTTAACTCTGGTGGCTCGCGTTCGTCGCCCAGACTGGTTGTACACCTATTTACGTAGCTTCTATGCAGACGAAACTCGTCCTTACGGTGTGAATAACGAAGTCTTTAAAGACGTTGGTATGCCACACGTACTTGCAGAGCTTCAAGGTCTGCAGGCAAAAGGTAAGGCACAAGTTAAAGTAGGTTATGATACGTTAACCGGTCAGGAAGTTACTGAAGAGCGTGATGACGTTCTGTACTTAGCAGAAGAAGGTAAGCTATCTCCTGAAGAGTACGACAATCTTGTCTCTGATCTGGTAAACTTCTTAGTCTACGTGGCTGAGCCAATAGCACTAGAACGTCAACGTTTAGGTTGGTGGGTGCTATTATTCTTAGCGATCTTCTTTGTTCCTGTATATCTACTGAACAAAGAATATTGGAAAGATGTTAAGTAAATTTTAAATTAACTTAGCTTATCAGCCTGCCCGCTTTTAGCGGTCAGGCTGTATTCGTTTAATGGGTTTTAACTAAAGGTGATAAAACTATGGCTGTTGTTGCCAAACGCTCTTCAATGACATTTTATTCTGATGGTACTGATCATTACAGCCATCGTGTGCGTATTGTTTTGGCGGAAAAAGGCGTTGCGGTCGATATTATAAATGTTGATCCCAATAATAAACCTGAAGATTTAGCCAGCCTAAACCCTTATAACAGTTTGCCAACTTTGGTCGACCGTGATTTGGTGCTTTATGAAGCAAACGTGATGATGGAATACTTAGATGAACGCTTCCCTCATCCACCACTACTACCTGTTTATCCTGTTACCCGTGCACAGAGCCGTTTATGGATGCACCGTATTGAGAAAGACTGGGGTGGTTTAATTCAGACAATCTTAACAACAGACGGTAAAAAAGCCGACGCCGCTCGTAAAGAGTTAACAGAAAGCTTAATCAGCACTTCTCCGATTTTTGCCGAACTGCCGTATTTTATGAGTGAAGACTACTCTATTGTTGATTGCTGCTTAGCTCCAATTTTATGGCGTTTACCTGTTTTAGGTATTGAGCTGCCTGAAAAACAGTGCAAACCGTTATTGCAATATATGGAACGTTTATTCGAGCGTGAAGCATTCCAAGCAAGCTTGTCGGATGCAGAGCGTGAGATGCACGAAAAGTAATGAGTGTAATGTCACCCAGTCGTCCGTACTTAGTACGGGCGTTACATCAATGGATTTTAGATAATCAGTGCACACCCTATATTTTGGTAGATACTACTATGCCAAATGTTTCAGTGCCTGAAGAGTATGTTGAAAATGGGCAGATTGTTTTAAATATCAGCCCGTCAGCTATCCAAGATTTATTGATGGATGATGATGGTATTTCTTTTAATGCGCGTTTTGGTGGTGTACCTATGGCAGTCTTTGTGCCTACTGTGGGTGTGCTGGCTATCTACGCAAAAGAAAACGGACAAGGCATGATGTTTGGTACTGAGCCTGGTGCGCCAAGCCCAGATGAGCCGCCAACACCTCCGGAGCCTCCTAAGCCTTCTCAGGGTGGCAAGCCTAGCTTAAAAATTGTTAAGTAAGGTTAAAAAAAGCGGCTTAATATTTTATTAAGCCGCTTTTTTACGTTTAGAGCTAAGCCGTTATAGCTCGGAAAGTTTCTTCTTCAGAACTTCCATAACAACCTGCGGGTTAACCCCTTTAGCGGCCTTACGAACTTGTCCAATAAATGGACCAATTGCTTTAGCACGCTTGTCTTCAGGAGTTGCTAAGTAGCTTTCCACTAACTTGGTGTTATTGGCTAGTACTTCATCAACGATGGCTTCAATAGCACCGGTGTCTGAAACTTGTTTTAAACCAAGTTTGTCAACCAATGTATCGATGCAAGCAACAGTGTCATCGCCTTTGCCTTCTAATAAAGCATTAAAGACTTCTTTGGCACCGCCATTGTTGAGGGTGTTGTCTTTAATTAATTTTAAGATATAGGCTAGCTGTTCAGCTGACACTGCTAGTTCTTCAATGCTTACCTCAAGACGATTAAGTGCGGCAGATACATCCCCTTGCACCCAGTTAGCGGCAAGTTTGTAGTCGTTAATAGTTTCAGCGACGGTTTCAAAATAGTCGGCTAAGCTACGGTTGGCAGAAAGTACACCTGCATCGATAGCAGATAAGCCTTGTTCTGAAATATACCGTTGACGTTTAGCGTCAGGTAACTCAGGCAGTGTTTGACGAACCGCTTCAATGTAGTCTTCATCGATAAGAACCGGCAGTAAGTCTGGGCAAGGGAAGTAACGATAGTCGTTTTCTTCTTCTTTTGAGCGCATGCTGCGTGTTTCGTTTTTATCAGCATCGTACAAGCGTGTTTCTTGCACAATGGTGCCGCCGTCTTCAAGAATATCCATTTGGCGCTCAATTTCAGCGTCAATAGCTCGTTCAACGTTACGGAACGAGTTAACGTTTTTAATTTCAGCACGGGTGCCAAACTCTTCCTGTCCTTTTGGACGTAAAGAAACGTTACAGTCACAACGCATTGAGCCCTGTGAAAGGTCGCCATCACAAATACCTAAATAGGTAACAATGCTGTGCATCTTACGGAAATATGCGGCGGCTTCTTTGGCGCTGCGTAGCTCAGGCTCAGAAACAATTTCAATAAGTGGTGTGCCGGCACGGTTAAGGTCGATACCAGAAGAACTACCAAAGCCTTCGTGCACAGACTTACCCGCGTCTTCTTCAAGGTGGGCACGAGTAACGTTAATACGCTTAGTGCTACCATCTTCAAGTTCAATTTCAATATGACCCATGCCTACTGTTGGATAGTAGAGCTGAGTGGTCTGATACCCTTTAGGCGAGTCAGGGTAAAAATAGTTTTTACGATCAAAAACAGATTTATGATGAATTTCAGCATCAATCGCTAAACCAAATTTAACCGCCATTTGTAATGCTTCTTTGTTAAAGACGGGCAAGACACCGGGCATGCCTAGGTCAACAACATCTGCTTGGGTGTTAGCATCAGCACCGTAAGCAGTAGAGCTGCCTGAGAAAATTTTGGTTTTAGTGGCCAGCTGAACGTGAATTTCTAGGCCGATAACAACTTCCCATTGCATGGAATATCTCCTTAAAGACCAGCTGGTGATTTTAAATGCCAATCAGTCACTTGTTGAAACTGATGGGCAGCGTTAAGTAAGCGTGCTTCTTCAAAGTAATTACCGATCAACTGCAAACCAACCGGTAAATTGTTGATTTGGCCACAGTTAATAGACATACCAGGTAAGCCTGCTAGGTTCAGTGCGACAGTAAATACATCGCCTAATGCCATAGCCACAGGGTCATGGTTTTTTTCGTTTTTATTAAAGGCAGTGGTCGGGGTGACAGGCCCTGCAATAATATCAACTTCTTTAAAGGCATTAACAAAGTCATTTTTAATTAAACGACGCGCTTGTTGTGCTTTTTTATAATAAGCATCGTAGTAACCAGCTGATAATGCATAAGCACCAATCATAATGCGACGCTTAACTTCACTGCCTAAGCCTTCACTGCGTGAGCGTACATAAAGGTCATGAATATCGGTCGGGTTGTCGCAGCGGTAACCGAAGCGAACGCCGTCCATACGTGACATGTTGGCAGAACATTCAGCAGCAGAAATTAAGTAGTAGCTTGGAATGACTAGGTGGCTGTGAGGCAAAGAAATTTCTTTTACCTTGGCACCAAGTTTTTCGTACTCTTTAACAGCATCGCTCACTGCTTGTTGCATGGCAGGGTCTAAGTCGGCACTGAAGTATTCTTTAGGTAAGCCAATGGTTAGACCGGCCAAGCCGTTGTTTAGATCAGCGGTAAAGTCAGGTACTTCTAACTGCATAGATGTTGAATCTTTTTCATCGAAACCTGACATGACGTTTAGCATTAATGCTGCGTCTTCAGCCGTGTGAGTGATAACCCCAGCCTGGTCTAGGCTTGATGCATAGGCAACAATTCCCCAGCGTGAAACACGGCCGTAAGTTGGCTTAATACCGGTTAAACCACAGAAAGCGGCAGGTTGACGAATAGAGCCGCCCGTATCTGATGCAGTAGCGCCAGGAATCAAGTTTGCAGCAACAGCCGCAGCTGAACCACCTGAAGAACCACCGGCGACACGGTTAGTATCCCAAGGGTTAGAAACAGCACCATAAAATGAGCTTTCGCTGGACGATCCCATAGCGAACTCATCCATGTTCAGTTTGCCAAGGCTAACAGTGCCGGCTTCGTTAAACTTCTCAACAACAGTGGCGTTATAGGGAGCAACAAAGTTGCTTAGCATTTTTGAGCCACAAGAAGTTAAAACACCATCGGTGCAATAGTTATCTTTATGCGCAATAGGAACGCCTGTTAATACAGAAGCGTTACCATTTTGACGTTGTTCGTCAGCCGCCTTTGCTTGGGCTAAAGCCTGCTCTTCGGTGACAGTGATAAAACTATTAATGGCTTTATCGTTTTGTTTAATACGTTGTAAGAAATCTTGAGTGATTTCTACACTGCTGTACTTGCCAGAAGCTAGGTTTTTACTAATTTCAGCAATAGTAATGTTTGACATGGTAGGTCCTATTATTCGACGACTCGTGGAACCAAGTAATAGCCTTGCTCGGTTTGTGGAGCGATGCTTTGGAAATGATCACGTTTATTCACTGCTGTCACTTCATCAGCACGCAGTCTTTGAGCTATTTCTATTGGGTTGGCTAGTGGCTCAATGTTATCGGTTTCAAAGCTAGTTAGCTGGTTTACCATTTCTAAAATGTTGCTCAGGTTTTCTTGATATTCTTGTACCTGATCGTCTTCGATTTGTAGACGAACAAGCTCGGCAATATCGTGAACCTGCTTTGGATCTAACGCCATGATGAACTCCAGATTAATGCTGGCGGGAAAGGCATGAAGAGTAGCACAAAAGCGTCTTGCTCTAAATCCCCTAGATTGTTAGAGTTAGCGACAATTTACACCTGTAAACAGGAAATATTTGGATGTTCAAGAAAATACGCGGTTTTTTCTCTAGTGATTTGTCGATAGACCTTGGTACAGCTAACACTTTAATTTATATGCGTGATAAAGGTGTAGTGTTAAATGAGCCATCTGTAGTTGCAATTCGTATTCAAGGTTACCAAAAAAGTGTTGCTGCTGTTGGTACAGAAGCAAAACGTATGCTGGGGCGTACGCCAGGTAACATCCAAGCCATTCGCCCTATGAAAGACGGCGTTATTGCTGACTTCGAAGTCACAGAGAAAATGCTGCAGCACTTTATTAAAAAAGTGCATGAAAACAGTTTTTTACCACCAAGCCCTCGCGTTATGGTTTGTGTCCCTTACCAAGCAACGAAAGTTGAGCGCAAAGCTATTCGTGACTCTGTATTAGGCGCTGGTGCTAGCCAAGTGTATTTAATTCATGAGCCAATGGCGGCAGCGATTGGTGCTGGCCTGCCAGTAGATGAAGCTCGTGGTTCGATGGTTGTTGATATCGGTGGTGGTACGACAGAAATCGCCATTATCTCGCTCAGTGGCGTCGTTTATGCTGAGTCAGTAAAAGTAGGTGGTGACCGTTTTGATGAAGCAATTATTGCTTATATTCGTCGTCACTACGGCAGCATTATTGGTGAAGCGACGGCTGAACGCATTAAAGAAGAAATAGGTACCGCTTTCCCTGGTGATGAACTACGTGAAATCGATGTACGTGGGCGTAACGTTGCTGAAGGTATCCCTCGTAGCTTTGTACTTAATTCAAATGAAATTCTTGAAGCCTTGCAAGAGTCGTTAGCGGCTATCGTACATGCCGTGAAAGGTGCCTTAGAGAAGTCGCCACCCGAATTAGCTTCCGATATTGTTCAAAACGGTATGGTTCTAACCGGTGGTGGTGCGTTATTACGCGGCTTCGATAAGTTACTTAGCGAAGAAACCGGTCTGCCAGTGACCATCGCCGATGATCCACTTATTTGCGTGGCAAAAGGTGGTGGTATTTTCCTAGAAAATGCCAGCGAGCAACAGCTTGCACTATTAACGTCTGATTAGAAATAATTGGTTTTTTGTTTGTAAATATAGATAGGCCCTAGGAGATTGTGCTCATAGGGTCTTAATCCTTACTAGATTAAGGTGTTAGCCATTAACGTTAACGCACCGACACATACCTTAATTGTTCATCCTCCGCGCATAATTGCGCTCGTGGTACTTTCTTTGTCTCTGATGTGGGTGGATGCTCATTACTCACTGCTGCAGTCTGTTCGCTATCAACTAGGCTATTTAATGCTACCCTCGCAAACGTTAGGGCAAATCCCAGGTTCTATTGGGCGTTGGCTTGAGGATTCTGGTGCTAGCAAACAGCAACTACAAACGCAGAACCAGCAACTGATTGCACGCAACTTAGTATTGGAATTAAAAACCCAACGATTAGCAGCACTTGAAGCCGAAAATGCCAACTTGCGTGAATTGTTAAGTGCCTCTGAACAAGTAGATGACCGAGTGTTGGTCACCTCAGTGATCGCTTTAGATCCAGACCCATTTAGTCAGCAAGTCCTCATTAATAAAGGTGGTGAGGACGGTGTGTTTATTGGTCAACCAGTATTAGATGCACACGGGCTATTAGGGCAAGTGGTTGATGTGTTGCCACACTCGTCGCTAGTGATGATGATTGCCGATGCTAACCACGCTATTCCGGTACAGGTAAATCGTAATGGTGTGCGCAGTATAGCGCTTGGAACTGGATCCTTATCCGAACTAGAGCTTGCGCATGTGGCGACGACAGCAGATATAGTACCCGGAGATTTATTAGTGAGCTCTGGATTGGGTGAACGCTATCCTAAAGGGTATCCGGTAGCGACCGTTACCTCGGTTGAGATTATTCCTGGACAATCATTTGCGGTGGTAAAAGCCAAGCCTAGTGCCAGTTTAGATCGCAGTCGTTACCTCTTGCTTGTATTTAACCAAGGTGCCGGACGCGTACCTTCGAAAGACATTTGGCGGCCAGAGAAATGACCCTAAGAGCCGTAAGTTCCACCTTACTATTTTTTGGCTTAGGTTTTGTACTAGAGCACTTGCCGATGCCAGAGATGCTATCTTGGTTTCAGCCGCCATGGATGCTGTTATTTATAACCTTGTTGGTCTTACATTCACCGCATTGGTTCGGTGTATGGGTTGCCCTCCCCATTGGCTTGCTACTTGATGTTGAACATCACCAATTGCTGGGGTATCACGTACTAACACTCACTATTTATATTGCCTTGCTGCAAGCGCTTTGGCGTAAACTCAAGCGGTTTAATGATTTATTGTTAAGCCTAGTCGTCATTGCTTTAGTCGTTGTCAACCAACTGGTTGGCAACCTGGCGTTATGGGCCGTATCCAGTGATTCCTTTGTGCCTATTTGGCAGCCAGTAGTGAGCACCGCCTTAATTTGGATTTGGTTGCGCGCACTGTTTTCTATTATTACCAGTAAATTTAGTTTTAAATGACGTTAATTCTAGCGTCGGCCTCACCACGACGAAGAGAGCTCTTAGAGCAAATTGGTGTACCTTTTGAGGTGGTTGTCAGGTCCATCGACGAAACCCCTTGTGACGATGAGCAGGCGACTACCTATGTAGCCCGTATGGCGAAAGAGAAAGCTTTAGCCGTTGCCAAAGAATACCCACAAAGATCTATTCTAGCGTCCGATACCTGCATTAGTTTTAATGATACTATTTTAACCAAGCCCGTTGATGCTGCGGATGCTAAAACTATGTTAGCGATGCTGTCAGGTCAGAAGCATCAGGTATTAACTTCTGTGGCTATTGTCTGTGCTCAAAAGCTACAGGTTAAAACGGTTGCAACTGATGTGTGGTTTAAGCATCTAACCGATAAGCAGATTGCCAACTATGTGGCCACACAAGAACCCCTCGATAAAGCAGGTTCTTACGCCATACAAGGCTTTGGTGCTATCTTAGTTGAGCGTATCAGTGGCAGTTATTCTAATGTGGTAGGCTTACCGTTAACTGAAACTGCCGAAATGCTAGAGCAGTTTAATGTTCCTATATGGCAGAAATAGTAATGGATGCTGAAATTCTAATGAACGTGACACCTACTGAAACCCGTGTGGCAGTAGTTGAGAACGGTGTATTACAAGAAATCTTTATTGAACGTACGAATCATCTGGGTATTGTCGGTAATATTTATAAGGGCAAAATCGTACGTGTATTGCCTGGCATGCAAGCCGCATTTGTTGAAATAGGTTTAGAGCGAACAGCGTTTATTCATGTTAATGAACTAGGCGGAGATGCCAATACGCCCATCAGTCAATTAGTGCACGAAGGCCAAAGCATTATTGTGCAGGTGACTAAAGACCCTATTAATACCAAAGGAGCCAGGCTGACCTCAGAGCTTTCTATTCCTTCCCGTTACTTAGTATACATGCCCAAAACAGATCATATTGGCGTGTCGCAGCGAATTGAGGGTGAAGAAGAGCGCGAGCGCTTAAAGGCGCTAGTGAATAAGTGTTTAGAAGATGAAGGTTTTGCTGACCAAGGGGCGGGCTACATACTGCGAACAGCGGCTGAAGGTGTGGGTGAAGAAGAAATTCTTGCCGATATCCGCTATTTACAACGCCTGTGGCGCAAGCTTGAAGAGCGCATGAAGGAAAGCCCTAATGCCACCCTGATTTACTCAGAGCTGCCCTTATCGTTGCGTACACTGCGTGACAATGTACGGCCAGAAGTCAGCAAGGTGTTGGTCGACTCGCGTGAGACTTATCAAAAGCTGTCTCAGTTTACTGAGCAATATATTCCTGAGATCGGCGATCGTATTGAATATTATCAAGGTCCGCGCCCTATTTTTGAACTGTACAGTGTTGAAGATGAAATTCAGCGAGCATTAGAGCAAAAAGTACCGCTAAAGTCGGGCGGCTATTTGGTGATTGATCAAACTGAAGCCATGACAACCATTGATGTTAATACCGGTGGCTTTGTCGGACGCAAAAATCTAGAAGAAACGATTTTTAAAACCAATTTAGAAGCGGCTACCGCAATTGGTCGTCAACTGCGACTGCGCAACTTAGGTGGCATTATCATTCTAGACTTTATTGACATGACCGATGCTGAACATCAGCGACAAGTATTGCGCATGTTAGAAAAAGTGCTAGAGAAGGATCATACTAAAACTAAGATAAGCGGAGTATCAGGTCTAGGCTTGGTAGAGATGACGCGTAAACGCACACGCGAGAGCTTAGAGCACATGTTGATGGAGTGCTGCCCACATTGTGATGGGCGGGGCTCTGTAAAAACCGTAGAAACCGTGTGCTATGAAATTTTTAGAGAGTTATTGCGTGAAGAGCGTGCCTACGGAGCGGGTACTTATTTAATCTTAGCCAGCCAAGCGGTGGTCGATCGTTTGCTTGATGAAGATGGTAATGCACTGGCAGACTTAGAGGCCTTTATGGGAAAAGCCATTAAGTTACAGGTGGAAGAGCAATATGTTCAAGATCAGTACGATATTATCCTGCAATGAGGTGATATGAGCCTCTTACGTTGGTTTTGGCGGCAGTTATGGGTCACTGTCGTTATGGCATTGGTTTTATTAGCGCTCTACACCAGTGTGGGGCGCCAGTTGATGCCGCTTTTAGAAACCAAACAAACCGATATTGAGCAATGGCTCAGTGAGCGCTTACGTCAGCCTGTTACCATGAGTTCTATTCAGGGTGGTTGGCAAGGGTTATCACCTGTCTTAGAGATAGAAGGTCTACAAATCGGTGGTGAGCAAGGACTCACTTTTAGCTACGTTAGTGCCGAATTGAACCTTAGCGCCACAGTGTTTTATCGTACACCAGTCTTTGAACGTATCGTTGTCAGCGGCACTTACGGTCAAGTAACTCAAATCTCAGAAAGCGATTGGGAAATTACCCCCGATTGGATCTTTCATTTAGACGATAAGAAAAACAGAGAAGAAAACAATAACGCACAAGTTATTGCCGATTGGCTGTTGTTACAGCAATACATCTTACTGAACGATATTGAAGCACAAATCGTAACCCTCGATCGTGACGCCGACAGCTTCGACTTACATCAATTGCGTTGGCGCAGTCAGGGTGGACAGCATGAATTAAATGTTGATTTAGCCTGGGGGCATGAAACAACTTCTAATATTCGCGTACAAGCATTCTTAGACGGCGATTTATGGCCCTGGAAAAATCAGCATGGGCGCGTATACGTTAATCTGGAAGAGCAAGATTGGTCGAGCTGGTTGGCCACCGACAACATTGATGGTGTGCGCATTAAGCACTTACAAGGAGCGGCTCAAGGTTGGTTGAATGTTCGCAATGGCAACCTAGAGTCTGTGTATCTCAACAGCAATGTGACTAAGTTAGTGTTAGGTGTCGCAGACGATGAGTTTACCCTAAGTGACGGCACTCTATTGATGGCCGGTAAACACAGTAATAATGACTGGCACTTACAGATGCTACCGCGCTTTGCTGAATCCTTACCGCTTAATAGTATTCAGTTAAGCGAGATCAGTTTAGCTTCACAAAAAGCTTGGCAGGTCGGTATTAAAGAGCTGGATGTGCAGCAAGCTCGAGAGTTATTAGAGCGTTACAAAGTTCTGCCTGAGAAAATTGCTTATTTTATTGATGGTACGGCGCCAACCGGAATAGCGAAAGATGTACGGTTTTCGATTTTAAAGGATCAAACAGAAGATCGCTGGAAGTTTGATGTACGGGCCTCTTTAGAAAATATTCATGCTAAAGCGTTTGCTGGTATTCCTAAAATTTCTGGAATAAACGCTCAGCTTCATCTACAGCCCCAAGCCGGGTTGGTTACCATTCAAAACCAAGATGTAGGGCTGCACCTACCTCATGTGTTTACTCCTACTTGGCAAGTCAATAGTTTGCAGGGGGATTTGCGTTGGCAAATATTCCCTGACCATGCCGAGCTGCAACTGGAAAACGCTCAAGCCAGTCTTCAAGATAACGTAGATACCAATTTATCTTGGCCTTTTAGTCTTGAGCTGAATATGCTGTTTCCACGTCAGAGTGACACGGAAATGAGTCTTGGGCTATTAGTTGCCTTGCCCGAAGCGCCTATTCGATTGCATACCCAGTTGGTACCTGACCTTGTTGGCGATGGTGTTTTTAACTGGTTAAGCAGTGCTAACTTACAGGGTAAAATTAGCGATGTCGTTTACCTCTTGAAAACGGGTATAGGTGCGGACGCACAAGACACCAGTCTAAGCTCATTACTCTCATTAAATTACGATCAAGCAGCTGTTACCTATCTGGAAGAATGGCCAAGGGTGACCGATCTGCAAGGTTCGTTATATCTCGATACAGCAGACCTTAAAGCGAACATAACTTCAGGGACGACACTAGGAGGAAAGATTCGCCAAGGACAGGCTGTTTTGCAGGACGGACATTTAAAAGTAAAGGCTAATATTCAAGGCGATACTACCGCGGGCTTTCGTTACTTTACCGAAACTCCTTTGCAAGATGCAGTTGGTCATGCCTTGGATGGCTGGAAAGCAAGCGGTGAGCACAATACTAATTTTGAGTTAGGATTATCCTTTAACCAACCCGATATTGAACCGCAAATAGCATTAGAATCTGAGGTTAAAGATAACAGCCTCTATCTGTCCGATTTAAATCTGTCGTTAACTCACTTAACCGGAAAAATTGCCTATAGCACTCAGCACTCCTTGCAATCCGATGCACTTGAAGGTCATGTGTTGGGCGGTCCTTTTAAGGTGCGCCTTAATTCAACGCGGGCAGCTGATAACCAATTAAGTTTAGTGCTGCAAGGTAAGGGTAATGCACAGTGGCAGAGTTTCCATCAATGGCAAAAGATAAGCATATTTGAGCCGATACAAGGCCAGTTAGATTACGATGTGAACCTCATGTTATCGGGTGGGAAGACCGAGCTACAAGTCACCTCAGATTTACTAGGTACAACCATTAAGCTTCCTCAGCCTTATAAGAAAACAGCGAACCAGTCGCGCTCATTAAAGGTTCGCTTAGAAGCTGGTACGCCCAATATTCTTAGAGCGAACTATGATCAAAACGTGCGTGCAGAGTTTGCACTCACGGGTGACCAAACACCGCGTGGGCAGATTGTTTTAGGCGGTGGTTATGCACAGCTCCCTAGTGGCTCTGGTATTGAAATTAAAGGTTCAGTAGAAAAGCCCGTTGTCTTTGAGGAGTGGTGGGCTAGCCTGCTTGAGTTTAGTGGTAATGAAACTAATACCACAGCAGCTGCGCCTGTTAATGAAGTGATTCAAAGTGTGGATTTGCTCTTTAGCGACTTAACTGTATTAGATACCGCTTTAGGTAATACACATGTGTTAGTAAAACCTAGTCAGGATTATTGGAAAACAGAAGTTGATAGCTCGGTGGTTAAGGGCTTGATTGATGTGCCCATTAACAAAGGGCCCATGCTGTTAAATCTTGATTATCTGTTGCTGCCCGAGCCCGATTCAACGGCCGTAATAGACACAGTCTCTGAAGATGCTGACTCTGAATCGATAGACCGACTCGCCGATTTTAATCCGACAGATATTCCTGAGATGGATGCAAACATTAAAGAGTTTTTCGTCGGTGGTCGTCATTACGGGCGTTGGTACTTAAAGACACAACCTCTGACTAATGGTGTTTTGGTTGATATTCTAGATAGTGACTTGTATGGATTGAATATATTAGGTCAACTGCAGTGGACATTGACAGAGGGGAGTCACCTAACAGAGTTATTAGATATTAAACTGAAAAGCAGTGATGTCGGGGCTATTCAACGCGGTTTCCGTTTAGTGCCGTTGATTGAAGGGGAGCAATTAACAGGGGATATGAATGTTAAGTGGTTAGGCTCGCCCATCGCCTTTAACGTCGATAGTTTATACGGCAACCTAAATCTCAGAGTGCGTGATGGCTTCCTTGTTACAGAAGAAGCACGAGCACTAAAAGCCCTTGGCGCATTGAACTTTAAGTCGGTGTCGCGTCGTTTAAAACTCGACTTTTCAGACCTCTATCAAGAAGGAGTGTCGTTTGATGAGCTGCGTTTCTATAGCAAAGTAGAAGATAAAATTCTCACACTGACCGAGCCAATGCTGGTGGATGGTCCTGGTGGTAAGTTCTTAACCTCGGGATATACCAACTTAGAAGATCACAGTTTAGATATGAAGGTGGCAGTTACCTTACCTGTGACAGGAAACTTACCGTTGGTGGCCATCTTAGCAGGATTATCACCGCCAGTGGCTGCCTCTATCTATGTCACTGAAAAGTTAATTGGTGATGAATTATCGCGTTTCACCAGTGCCAGTTATTCAGTAAAAGGCACTTGGGAAGAGCCCGATATGAAACTAAGAAAAGCCTTTGATGACAATGTCGATGGAAAAACCCGCCGCAGTTTAAAAGATCGCTTTTTAGGCATCTTTGGGCGCGGTAAAGATTAATACCAATAATGGGGTTTAAATAATGGCGCTAGCCGCTTGTGTGCAGATGAATAGCACTGACGATGTTCCAGCCAATATAGCACGAGCTGAACAGCTGCTTAAGGCGGCCGCAGAGCAGGGGGCTAAACTGGTTCTTCTACCTGAAATGTTTTTAAGCCTACATGCTAAACATTACGCCACTATAGCCACGGACACTTTCTTTCTGCACACACTTGCACAATGGGCACGGCAATACAAAGTTTGGCTAGTGGCAGGGGCTGTTCCACAATCGAGTCCAGATGGGCGCTTTTATTCGGCCAGCTTAGTATTTAATGAATACGGTGAGCAGGTCGCTCAATACAACAAAGTACACCTGTTTGATGCCGATGTAGGCGGTACACAGGGTCGCTATCAAGAATTAAAACACTTTGCACCGGGCAGTGAGGCTGTCGTTGTTGAAACGCCA
>Ga0209075_1001867_pt1 | contig 19323 bp, 18 predicted proteins | sample Stecom2011_FD_187523 | JGI IMG/M metagenome (GOLD analysis project Ga0209075, IMG submission 187523) | Agricultural soil microbial communities from Utah to study Nitrogen management - Steer compost 2011 (SPAdes) (version 2) | ecosystem: Environmental > Terrestrial > Soil > Agricultural land...
ATGAAAAAAGTAGCGCTCAATCTTCATGAAACCATTGGTTTTGATATTGTTCATTGTCGCAGCTATATTTCAGCAATCGTCGGAAGATTCCTCCAAAAAAAGAAAGCATTGAAATTCATCTTTGATATGCGTGGGTTTTGGGCAGATGAACGGGTCGAAGGTGGGATTTGGAAAACTAAAAACCTAATTTATAAAAAAGCATATCAGTATTTTAAAAATAAAGAACTTGAGTTTTTTAATCATGCAGATGCAATAGTTTCCCTAACTTTTAATGGTAAAAATGAAATTGAGTCATGGGAAACCTTGAAACATCCGCTAAGAATTGAAGTCATTCCTTGTTGTGTAGATTTAGAACACTTTGACCCTAAGAAAATAGAAGTTACAGCAATTAAAGAAGTCAAAAATCAACTTGGAATAGAAAAAGATGATTTTGTGCTGGGCTATGTTGGCTCAATTGGAACTTGGTATATGCTCCCTGAAATGTTAGATTTTTATGTGCATTTAAGACAACAAAAAGAAAAAAGTAAATTTCTTTTTCTTTCTCGCGAACCTAAAGAGGAGATCCTTCAAGCAGCTAAAGAAAAAGGGATTCCAGAAAATGAAATTATAGTTATTGGAACAACGCATAAAGAAGTTCCACTCTACATTTCTGTTTTTGATTATTCAATTTTCTTTATTCGTCCAACTTTCTCCAAAAAAGCTTCATCACCAACCAAGCAAGGTGAACTAATGGCCATGGGAATTCCTATTGTTTGTAATGCCGGAGTGGGTGATACCGATAAAATCATCATGGATTCAAGTGCGGGAAAGGTATTACAGAAACTCGATAAAGAAAGCTATAAACAATGTCATTTAGATCCCTCAAAATACGATAAAACTAAAATCAGAGCGGGAGCAGAAAAATGGTATAGCTTGGAAGATGGAGTTGAGAAGTATTATGTGATTTATGAAAGCTTGTTGGGGTTGGAGAATGTTGATAAAAATCGAGAGGGAGAGATTTGAGAGAGAAGGCGAGGCGACAACAGAGTGGGAGTAAAACTCTAATGTTTTGGTTTTTAAACTTGTGAACTCTTTGCGGTTAAAGGGGTAAAGAGAAGTCGTTTAAGACTTAGTTTTCAATAATCCACTCTTGAGTAATTCACTGATCTTATCATTGGGACTTTTGTACTTTTTAAGTAAGTCTAGCATCAAATGCCTAGAGAATGGAATATTTCCCAATTCATTAATCATCATTCTTAGCTCCATGTTGTCATATTTTAATACAATAATCGGATATAACCCGATTATCTACAAATATTTTAACATAAACTTAAGGGGTTCATCTATTTACCCAGAAAAGCATCAATCTGAGCTTTTATTTTCATCACATCATGATCCATCATACACTTAAAGTGCTTTTTTGGACATTTAGCAAATCCAATCTTTGAGCAAGGTCGGCAGGATAAACCCTTAACTTCATGAATTGAATAGGAATTGGGGGCTTGTGGACGGTAAGGATACATTCCAAATTCAGGTACAGTGTTTCCCCAAATGCTGATAATTGGTAAGTCGAAAGCAGCTGCGATGTGCATCATTCCGGTGTCATTTGTAATCAAGAGCTGGGCTTCCTTTACAACTTGTGCTGACTCATGAATAGTAAATCCTCCACATGTGTTGTTGATATTTTGTTGGGGCAAAAAGTGTTTGATTTTCTCTCCTTCTTCACGATCTCCAGGACCTCCAACCAAAACAATTGGCAAGGAAATATCCTTGAGGATTTCACTCATTTTTTCGGCAGGCATTCTTTTCGTCGCAAACTGAGCACCTATAGCTACTGCTATGTATTTATCTGTCGTTGGAAAACGTTTAGAAAACGATATAAAATCGATTTGAACACGGAAATCTAGTCCCTTTTGATCATTCTTAACCCCTAAAGTTTTTACCGCTTCAAAATAACGATCAACGATGTGAACATCAGGCATTAAATTCCATTTAAAATTCACATACAACCATTTTTGAACATTTAGCTTTGGAAAAGAAAAACTTTCCTTACGCAGATGACTTTTGATTTTTGATGTACGTAAGTTTTTATGTAAATCGATGACATAGTCAAAAGAAGCTTTCTTTAAATCTGATAAAACAAGCTTGTTGTCTTCACCCCACTCGTGAACATAATCAACATGGGGATTGGTAGTTAAAAGATTAGAATATTGAATTTTCGTTAAAACATGGAGTTCCACGTTTGGCAGCTGTTCTTTAATGCAACGCAAAACAGGACTTGTAAGAACAATGTCGCCTATAGAACTGAACCGTATGACAAGAATTTTGGTCATGGTGTAAAGGTAAGAATCAATTACATATTACGAATGGTTCAATTGCGAATTATGAATTGTCTAACATAAAAATTACTTTGCATACCATGTTTCGTTCGCTGTGAGCTTAGATCTAATTTAACAAAGATAAACAGAGCAGTTTCACATAAAAAAAGAGAATAATCTATCTATTTCTGTGACTTATCCATGCATTCTGTGCCGAAAAAATGTGTAAAGTAAACCAATTCTCAAAATCAAAAAAATATTTTCATAAACACTTGCATACTATTTAACTTTTTTATTATCTTAATTTAGCAACGTCAAAAAATATGAGTTAAAATACAATCATGAAACAAATTACAACCGACATCCAATCTCCTGCAGATTTCACAGAAAGATTCATCAACCAAACCAATCATTCGGTGTTTTTAACTGGTAAAGCAGGGACAGGGAAAACCACTTTACTGAAAAAAATAATTGATTCCACACACAAGAATACAGTTGTGGTTGCTCCTACGGGAATTGCTGCGCTAAATGCTGGAGGTGTAACAATACATTCTTTTTTTCAACTGCCTTTTGCTGCTTTTATTCCTGATTTTGGTCAGCCTCCTTTTGTTGGTCAACGTACACAATTCAATACGAAAACAACTTTACAACAGCATTTCAATCTCAATAAAAAACGCAAGTCAATATTTCTAAAATTAGAGTTATTAATTATTGATGAAGTAAGTATGCTGCGTTCAGATTTATTGGATGCAATGGATTTTATGTTACGTAAAATTCGAAGAAACGACATCCCTTTTGGTGGAGTTCAAGTGCTTTTTATTGGAGATTTAATGCAACTTCCTCCAATTGTAAGACGAGAAGAAAAAGGAGTGTTGGATCAATATTATGGAGGAAGTTTCTTTTTTCATGCAAAAGTCATTCAGGAACAACCTCCACTTTATATTGAATTAGAGAAGATTTATCGTCAAAATGACCCAGAATTCATCGAATTACTCAATAATTTACGAAATAATCACATTTCTGATGAAAATGTTCAACTGTTGAACAATTATGTAAAACCTGATTTTGATGCAACAAAACATGAAGGATTTATAACCTTAACTACGCATAACGCCAAAGCGGATGATATTAATGATAAAGCATTAGCAGCACTGAGCGGAAGATCGAGAAATTATGATGCGAAAGTCACAAAAACTTTTCCAGAACACATGTTCCCGATTCCAAAAACAATGGAATTAAAAGTGGGTGCTCAAGTAATGTTTATCAAAAACGACTTGGCTATGGATAAGCGTTATTACAATGGTAAAATAGGACGAATAACCGAACTTTCTTCAGACGAAGTGCGTGTCACATTCCCTGAAGAGAAATTGACCATTAGTGTTGATCCTTATGAATGGGAAAATGTGAAGTTTACCCTAGATGAACAATCTGGAGAAATAAAAGAAGAGGTCATTGGAACTTTTGTTCACTTTCCATTAAAATTAGCATGGGCAATCACCGTTCACAAGAGTCAAGGCTTAACCTTTGAGAAGGCAGTGTTAGACTTATCTAACGTATTTGCACCTGGTCAAGCTTATGTTGGACTCTCACGTCTGGTTTCACTGAAAGGATTGGTTTTAACTAGTCCTATTAAACTAAATGGACTTCGAAATGATCAACATGTTGTGAATTATGCCAAAAACAAGGCAGATGAAACGAAATTGACAAGAAGCCTAGAGCTCGGAACGGTATTGTATTTACAAAGTCGTTTACAAAAAACCTTCAATTGGGATGCAATGGTGAGCAGATGGCTGTCATTAGAAGCGGCTCATAAAACTGCTGGTCCAAGAAGTGAAATGGCTAAAAACAAAGTGTGGTTTGAAAATCAAATCAACATATTAATGAGCACTTTAGAGCCTTCTCGTAAGTTTAGGTCACAGCTGATAAAAATTTGTCAGCCTGACCAAATGGACATTGAAGTGCTTTATGAACGCTATGAAGCAGCGTATAACTATTTCATAAAGATGCTTGAACCTGTTTTTAAAAGCAACATTAAACAACTGATCTTGCTGGGTAAAAAAACAAGTGTGAAACAATATTCTGAAGATTTAGGTGAATTAGATGATTTACTTACTGATGTAATTATTGATTTAAAGAAATCCCGGAGATTGGTTCAAAATCTTTATAACGGAACAGAGCTATCGAAAGAAAATATTTGGGATGATCAGATAAGAAATTTTAAAATTGCTAAAATTCAGGTTGTCAAAGACGAGATTCGTAGAGAAAACCCAACACTTGAGGGATTAGATGAATTCACTTTGGTTAAAACAAGCGCAAAGAAAAAAGATAAAGACAAAACACCAAAGGTAACCACATTTGACAAGACCTTGATTTTATTCGAAAAAGGAAGGTCCATTCAAGAAATTGCCGATGAAAGAGTGCTCAAAGAAGAAACAATTTACAATCATTTAAGCCGACTCATTAAAGACGAGAAAATTGAAGTTGATGCTGTTCTTGACCAAGAAAAACTGGAGCTTTTAAAAGAAAAATTAGGGAAAGAAATTGAAGGGACCCTGTCTGAAGCAAAGGAAAAAGTTGGAAAAACAATTTCTTGGGAAGAGCTAAAGGTTTACCATGCAAGCATCTTGAAGTAGAATAAAGCAGTTCTCGCACCACTGCTCCCGACAACTGTGCGGCGATCCAGGTTTTAAAATAGCCTTACAGTTGCTCAACGAATTCCACTAGTAACTTTACAATGTTATTGTAGGCAGAAAAAGATAATTCTTCATAGGTATCATATACGTCATGATAGTTTTTATTTGGTCCCATTGTATAAATAAAAAACGAAGGAACACCTTTAACATGAAAGTGATAATGATCACTGTTGGCTGTTTCACCTCTTGATTTTACTTGAGCTAAATATTTTTTATCATCATTTATTGCTTTTAATTGATCAAAAGATTTTTCATGAATCCGTCCATTTACTACGGTAATCCCTTCTTCTCCACTTCCCATAATATCGAGGTTAAGCAAGAATTTAATCTTTGAAAAATTAATTGTTTTGCTTTTAACGAAGTATTCTGAGCCAACTAGTCCAGCTTCTTCTCCTGCAAAAGCAATAAAAACAATATTGTATTCACTTGGATTAGCAACAAAATGATCTGCCATGCTAATCAACATCGCGGTACCACTTGCGTTATCATTTGCTCCTGGAAAATACGTTTGAGGTTCTGTACCCATTCCTCCGAGGTGATCGTAATGCGCAGTAAAAATAATCGTTTCTGCTTTTTTCTTTTTGGCTGGTAAATATCCTACAACATTTTTGCTTTGGAAGTTTTTCACCATTTCTGCATCAATTTTTACATTTAAAGTTGATTTTGGGTCAATTTCACCCTTTTTCACGTGTAAAATCGGATATTTCAATTGTTTTCTGCCTACCGACCAAGTAAACTTTTGATCAGTTACATACACTACTGCTCCAAGAATAGCCAAAGAATTAAATTGATAAACTGCTCCATAAGCAGCTTGTGGTGTCATCCCCGACAAGTCAATAAAAAAACCGTTCTTTTCTCCAGTACGTACTTTTTCAACCATTGGGTCGAGCAGGTATAATTTTGAAAGAACATTAGTATCTACTTCAATTAAATTAAGTTCCCCATCAAAAGAACCAGAAACTTCATCGACTAAAAAATCAACACCTGGTTGAAGAATTTTATCATCTACGCGCAATTCTACAATTCCAGGAAAAGTATTAACATCAAATTCGAAAGTTTGAAAATAAGAAGCATTATCAAAATAAGGCTGAAGCCCCGCCTTTTCAAATTCGTCTTTTAAAAAATCGGCTGCTTTATTTACCCCATTATTGACATAACCTCTTCCATAAAGAGAATCACTGCACAAAACCTCTGTAACTCGCCTGGCTTTTTCTTCTTGACCAAAAGTCAGAAGAGAAATGAATAATCCTAAGGTAAAAACAACTGCTTTAATCCGCATATCTCCTGTTAATAAAGTGAGCAAACTCATCTACTGCCGGAATATCTTTACTCCAATTTTCTTTGACAGCAATTTCACTAAGTTTTCTCAAAGCAACATCGTTGTTTTCCAGTTGATCTAAAACATCGATGGTTGAATTGTATGAATCTGAATTTCCATCAAATAATTCACTTATAAATTGCAATCTGTCATTTAAACCAATTGCCCCTTTTAATGAATCTATTTTAGAAGTTCCTAATCTATCTCCGGCAGATTCTTTATGGGCTTTTGAAAAACGCTCATAAAATGAAGATGACTTTTCTTCTGATGGAGTCGATGGTATTTGTTCAGCAACTGGTTCAGTTATCTTTTCAACTGGTGCTTCAACTTGAACTTCTCTTTTTACTTCAGGTGCTGTCTTTTTTTCAACTTCAGGTTGAGCAATAGACTCATTTTTTGAAGAATCAAAATCGCTAGAGAAATCAAATTGAATTTCTTCTGCACCTGCTTTTTCTTTAACTTTAACTGGTGTCTCTTCCTCTTTCTTTACCTCTGGAATCTTTTCAATTACAGGTTCGCTTTTAGCAACAGGAGTTTCTTGAACAGACGTTCCATAAACACTTGCTTCTTTCGCTTTATAATTCAGAATGATTGCTCTTTCATATAATTTTCTTGAAAGTGTTTCAAATTCTTCCAATTCCTCTTTAGATAATTTAGAAGAGGTAAGTTGATTGCTCAATTCTTTCAAACGTGAGCTTATGGACTGAAGGGTATCAAATGAAGTCATAAATTGATAAAATATATTATGTATCAAAATTAGTTAATAACACCTTCTCCCATAAACTGAAAGAAGGTGTTAACAAAATTAAAAGAAAAACGATTATAATGTTCCTCTCAAGGCTTGTTCACGCTCTATAGATTCGAAAAGCGCTTTAAAGTTTCCAGCACCAAATCCTTTTGCTCCCATTCTTTGGATAACTTCAAAGAATAAAGTTGGACGATCTTCTACTGGTTTTGTAAATATTTGTAATAAATAACCTTCTTCATCGGCATCAATCATGATTCCAAGTTTCATCAACTTATTGATGTCTTCTTGTAGTTTGTGATTGTGTTTGTCCAAACGTACTGGTACATCATCATAATATGCTTTTGGTGGTGTACTTAAGAATTCAATCCCTCTAGCACGCATCTCAGCTACGGTTTTCAATATATCATCTGTAGCAACTGCGATATGTTGAACTCCAGGCCCTTCATAGAAATCAAGGTATTCCTCAATTTGAGATTTCTTTTTTCCTTCAGCAGGCTCGTTAATTGGAAATTTAATTCGACCATTTCCGTTTGACATTACTTTAGACATCAACGCAGAGTACTCTGTAGTAATTTGCTTATCATCAAACGAAAGGAAGTTAACAAATCCCATTACGTCTTCGTACCATTTTACCCACACATTCATTTCATTCCAACCTACGTTTCCAACCATGTGATCGATAAATTTCAATCCTACAGGTGCAGGGTTATAATCTGATTCCCATTTTACATATCCTGGAAGAAAATCACCTTTATAGTTCTTACGTTCAACAAACATGTGAACAGTTTCTCCGTAAGTATAAATACCCGCGCGAACAACCTCACCATGCTCATCTTTTTCTACAGTTGGCTCCATGTAAGACTTCGCCCCTCTTTTTATGGTCTCTTCGTATGATTTACGTGCATCATCAACCCATAGCGCAATAACTTTAACTCCGTCCCCATGTTTTTTCACATGCTCTCCAATTAGAGAATCACTTTTTAAAGCAGTAGTTAAAACGATACGAATTTTGTCTTGTTTCAAAACATAAGATGCTCTATCCTTTACTCCTGTTTCTAGTCCTGCATAAGCATGAGACTGGAATCCGAAAGCTGTTTTATAGAAATGAGCTGCTTGTTTAGCATTTCCAACATAAAATTCAACATAGTCTGTCCCTAATAAAGGAAGGAAATCTTGAGCTCCTTCAAATATTTTCTCTAATCCGTACTCTACATTCTTTACACTTTTTGCCATTGCAATATCTTTTATTGTTGTTTATAAATCCTTATTTAGTCTTCTAACCAGCTGTATGCATAATCAATGTCGCTAATATCCAGAGCTGTTTGTGTTAGTTTAAGCGGTTTAAAAGTATCTACCATCACTGCTGTCTCTCCTGTTTCTTTCATACCAACACTCCTTTCCATCGCTCCAGGATGTGGTCCATGTGCAATTCCCATTGGATGCAAGGAAATAAATCCTTTTTCCACGTGGTTTCTCGACATAAAATCTCCGTCTACATAATAAAGCAATTCATCCGAATCAATATTACTGTGATTATAAGGGGCAGGAACCGCCTCTGGGTGATAATCGTACAAACGTGGAACAAAGGAACAAATAACAAAATTATGTCCTTCAAATTGTTGATGGATCGGTGGTGGTAAATGAACACGTCCAGTAATCGGTTCAAAATCCTTAATGTTAAAAGCATACGGGAAATTGTATCCATCCCAGCCTACTACGTCAAAAGGATGTGATGCATACGTTAAATGGTGCAACACGTTTTCCTTTTTAATTTTCATTAAGAATTCTCCTTTTTTATTATGCGTTTCTAATTCACTTGGCGCACGGAAATCACGCTCACAAAATGGTGAGTGTTCCATTAATTGTCCAAATTCATTTCTGTATCTTTTGGGTGTATACAATGGAGAAAAAGATTCAACAATGAATAAGCGGTTATCTTTGCCATCAAAATGAATCTGATAAATAATTCCGCGTGGAACAATCAGGTAATCTCCAGGTCCAAACGGAATATTTCCAAGCATTGTTTTTAATGTACCTGTTCCTTCATGAACAAATATCATCTCATCAGAATCTGCATTTTTATAGAAATAATCATTCATTGATTCTTGCGGAGAAGATAAGGCAATGTTTAAGTCATTGTTAAACATTACGATTTTTCTACTGTCTAAAAAGTCAGCTTCTGGTTTTACTTTAAACCCGTTGAGCATTTGGCTTCTCACACTTTTCTCAAGTGCTGCTATTGGAGTTAAATCAACTGTTTTTCCTATTTCTTTCACCATTGTTGGACGGTGAACGTGATAAATTAATGATGCTGTACCACTGAAACCTTCTGTTCCAAAAAGCTGCTCATAATAATATCCTCCATCCTCTTTTTTAAAGGTAGTGTGTCTTTTATGAGGAATTTTACCAAGTTTTGTATAAAACGGCATAAAATTGAGTTTTAAAATAAATATTTAATAGATGTAGCTGGCGAAAAATAAGCATAGAATCACTCGGGATCCCGTTTCAACAAAGATTTTTTTTTGAAATTTATACATCCGAATTGATTCATAAATAAACCGCTTAATTATTACAAATATATAAAAATCAAATGGCTAAAAAAAGTAAACTTATTATTGAATCAAAACAAACTCCATAACTCACAAATTTTCTGATTTATAATTTATAAATCCTATCAAGTGATTATATTCGCAACATCAAATAATGTAGTGCAATGAAAAAAGTTTTAGTAATCGGTGCCGGTGGACAAATAGGAACAGAGCTTGTTCTTTTATTGGAAGAGAAGTTTGGTAAAAATGCGGTATTGGCTTCTGATATAAAAGAAGAATGTCCAAAGGCGTTAAAAAACTCAAATTATATTGCTTTAAATGTACTAGACAACGAAAAACTGTCTTCTATAGTTAAAGAAGAAAAGATAACAGATGTATATTTATTAGCTGCTTTACTTTCAGCAACTGCAGAGAAAGACCCGAAATTTGCATGGAAGTTAAACATGGACGGACTCTTTAATGTTTTAGATTTAGCTAAAGAAGGACATATTAAAAAGGTTTTTTGGCCGAGTTCAATTGCTGTATTTGGACCAACGACTCCTAAAAGAGATACACCACAACATACCATAATGGAACCCAGCACCGTTTATGGAATTTCCAAACAAGCTGGAGAACAATGGTGTGAATATTACCATAAAAAATACGGAGTTGATGTGCGCAGTATTCGCTATCCTGGTTTAATTTCTTACACTACTTTACCTGGGGGAGGAACAACAGATTATGCGGTAGATATTTTTTACCATGCAAAACAAAATGGTGTGTACACTTCTTTTTTAAATGAGGATACTGCACTACCAATGATGTATATGGATGATGCCGTGCGAGCAACTGTTGAATTAATGGAGGCACCAGCTGAAAAAGTTAAAATTAGAAACTCATACAATCTTGGTGGAGTTAGTTTTACCCCTGAGGAGCTAGCCAAGGAAATTCAAAAGCATTTACCCAGCTTTAAATTGAATTACGAACCAGATTATAGACAAGAAATTGCTGACTCTTGGCCACAATCAATAAATGACGAAAGTGCTCTCAAAGATTGGGGGTGGAAACATGAATACGATTTAAAGAAAATAGTGGCATTAATGTTGGAGAAAGTTGATACAAATCTGTACTTTAAAAATTAAGTCTATTTTTTTACCACTCGTCTATTCAAATTAGACGTTTGTCTAAAAAATTTGGTGATGATATAGATTTTTAGAAAACTTTACTTACATTGCTAGTGCACTATACTTTTAAACTAATTTTTATAGCATGAAAATTTTACTTTATATACTTATAACCATATATATATCAAGCAGCTACACTTTAGCTTCTTCTGGCGTGCCTGTCCTAAATGATCAAGATGATCCTAAGATTAATCAGAAAGATATAAATGGTAAAAAGCAAGGAAAATGGGTTTATTTTGGCAAAGATCAACCAGAAAAAGGATATCCAATGGAAGGGAAAATTTCAGAAGGACCTTTTAATGATGATCGGAAACACGGTAAATGGATTATGTATTTTAACGATGGTGAAACACCAAAAACAGAAGGAGAATACGTAAACAATAGACCAAATGGACCTTTTGTTAAATATCATCCTAACGGAAAAATTAAAGAACAAGGAGTATTCAATAAGCGTGTTTATTCAGATTCTTTAAAGCGTTTTAATGAAGAAGGAATTTTGATTTATTCAAGCAATCATGATGAAACTGGGAAAGAGAGTGGAACAGTTCAATATTTTCATGATAACGGAAACCCAGAATTTATTTATGAAGCTGTAAATGGTGTTCCAACAGGAAAAGCAACACGTTATTGGCCAAATGGAGATGTAAAAGAAGAAATAGTATACGGTTCAGATGGAATGGTAAAAGAAACTACGGGTGAAGTAGCGCGTGTTAATGAAGAGGTTAAAGTTAAAAAACCTGGAAATGAAAATATAAAACTTCCTCCTAAACCATCAGCACATAAAAACTTTAAACCAAACGCTTACAATAAAGTCGTTAATGATGATAAAGAGTTGTGGATGGAAGGTGAGTTTAAAAATGGATTACTTTATGACGGTCGTTTATATATTTACGATTCTGACGGATTATTGTTTAAAGTTGAAGTCTACAAAGACGGAAAGTATCATTCTGACGGGCAACTATAACAAATAAAATCAAAAATATTTTTTTAAGGGAACTCAATAGGTTCCCTTTTTTATGCACTAATTTATTGTAGTTTTGTAAATGCATTTTCAAATTAAACATTTATGAAATATACAGAAAACGAACTCAAAATAAGCAATAGTTTAACGGGGGAAAAAGAAGTGTTTAAACCTATTTTAGATGGTTTTGTTGGACTCTACGTTTGTGGTCCAACTGTTTATAGTCATGTTCATCTTGGAAACTGTCGTACATTTATTTCTTTTGATGTAATCTATCGTTATTTAATCCATTTAGGTTATAAAGTAAGGTATGTAAGAAACATAACCGATGCTGGTCACCTTGAAAATGATGCGGAAGAAGGAGAAGATAAAATTGCCAAGAAAGCTAGATTAGAGCAGTTAGAACCAATGGAAATCGTTCAACGTTATACTCTAGACTTCCACAAAGTCCTTAACCAATTCAATAACCTTCCTCCCAATATTGAGCCCACAGCTACAGGTCATATTATTGAACAAATTGAAATGATCTTGGATATTATGGACAATGACTTTGCATACGAAGCGAATGGTTCTGTATATTTTGACGTTGAAAAATACAACGAGACCAATAACTATGGTGAACTTTCGAAAAGAAAGATAGAAGACCTTGTTTCTGGAACCCGTTCTTTAGAAGGACAAGAAGAGAAAAAATCTCCACTTGACTTTGCTTTATGGAAAGATGCTCAACCAGAACATATTATGAAATGGCCTTCACCATGGGGATTAGGTTTTCCAGGATGGCATTTAGAGTGTTCAGCAATGAGTACAAAGTACTTGGGAGATCAATTTGATATTCATGGTGGCGGAATGGATTTAAAATTCCCGCATCACGAATGTGAAATAGCACAAGGTACAGCAGCAACTGGTAAGAAACCAGTAAACTATTGGATGCATGCCAATATGCTGACATTAAATGGGAAGAAAATGAGTAAATCTACAGGAAACACTTTACTTCCTGAAGAATTGTTTTCTGGTGATAATGAGGTTTTAGAAAGAGCCTATCATCCTATTGTGGTGCGTTTCTTTATGATGCAAGCACATTATGCAAGCGTTTTAGACTTTAGTGCTGAAGCCCTAAATGCTTCTGAGAAAGGTTTCCTTCGTTTAATGGATGCTTTGAAAATGCTGGAAACACTTGAGACAAGCGATAAATCTTCTTTTGATGTTTCAAGCCTTATTCAAAAGTTCTATGACGCAATGAATGATGATTTTAATACTCCCGTATTGGTCGCTCACTTATTTGATGCTGCAAAATACATTCAAGGCATTAATACTGGAAAAGAAAGTATTTCTACAACAGACAAAGGGCTTCTTTCTGAGGCATTAAATGCTTTTATCTTTGACATATTAGGTCTAAAGGAAATTTCTGAAGAAAAAGAAAACAACAACAGTCTAAACACCGTTATGGAATTAGTGCTTCAAATGCGTCAACAAGCTAGAGAAAATAAAGACTGGACAACTGCTGATGCAATTCGAGACAAGTTAAATGAAGCGAAAATAATCGTTAAAGACGATAAAGAAGGTGCTACATGGAAGATCCAATAGAATTAAAACTTAAAAATTTAGAAGATCAAGTCAAAGAAATTTCTCCCAATGCTGAGCAAAGAAAAGAGGTTTTTAATTCCTATCACGCACTTTCCGAGCGCTTTTTAAATGGCTTAAAAGAGAAAACAACTTATGATGGAAGTCCATCAAATAAGGCCTTATATATTTTAAAAGATACACCAGAAGCGATTTCTGAAACATTACAAACTTTAGAAAACGACCTGTTCCAAAAAGGAATTAATGCTGCTTCGGGTGGACATTTAGGTTATATCCCAGGGGGTGGAATTTACACTTCTGCAATTGGCGATTATTTAGCAGCGATTAGCAATGCATACAGCGGTGTGAATTATGCTTCCCCTGGAGCTGTCGCAATGGAACACGCTTGTTTAGATTGGCTAAAATCTGTTTATGGATTTCCTCAATCTGCAGTTGGAAACCTAACTTCTGGAGGCTCGATTGCAAATTTAATTGCTTTAGGAGCTGCACGTGATAACAAGGGTGTCCTCAATAACATCTCTAAATCAGTGGTTTATATGACCGATCAAACCCACCATTCCGCTGAAAAAGCTTTGCGCATTTTGGGTTTACATCAAATGTTTGTTAGAGCAATTCCAACAGATCAATTGAACCGAATGGATATGGGGCAATTAAAACTTCAAATTGAAAAAGACAAAGCAGAAGGATTAATGCCTTCAATATTGATTGGAAGCGCTGGAACAACAGATACTGGTGCAATTGATCCTTTAAATGAAATGGCTGAAATTGCAAAATCTAATCATATTTGGTTTCATGTTGACGCAGCTTATGGCGGTTTCTTTATTTTAACAGATACTGCAAAAGAGAAGTTCAAAGGCATAGAAAAGGCCGATTCAATTATTACTGATCCACACAAAGGATTGTTCTTGCCTTATGGTATTGGAGCAGTCTTGGTGAAAAACGCTGAAGCAGTTTTTAAATCCAATAAAATTACTGCCAACTATATGCAAGATAGTTTAGCAGATGAAGCGCCGTTAGATCCTGCTGATGTTTCTCCAGAATTAACTAAGCATTTCAGAGCTTTACGCATGTGGTTACCACTAAAAACTCATGGTATCGCCCCCTTTAAAGCAGCCTTAGAAGAAAAATTATTGTTAACGACATATTTCAGAAACAAAGTTGAAAAATTAGGTTTTAAAACTGGACCTACACCAGACTTATCAGTAACTTACTTTTGGTATCCATTTGGAGAAAATGAAAACGACCTCAATCAAAAACTAATGTCCCTTTGTCACAAAGACGGAAGAGTCTTTTTGTCCTCAACTAAAATCGAGGGAAAGTTTGTTATTCGCATGGCAATTCTTTCTTTCAGAACACATAAGTTTGAAATAGACAAAGCCTTAAGCATGTTATCAGAAAATTTATTGAAGATAAAGCCTTAAATATCTATTCATTACCAATTATTTAACGGTTTTTTAATTTTAATTGTTTTGTTTTCAATAAAAAATACGTATCTTTGCAACCCGTTTAAGTACGGAAAGCGCATCGCAATAGCGCTAAAATTAGATAAAAAGTTACATAAAGATATATTGCGGGGTGGAGCAGTTGGTAGCTCGTCGGGCTCATAACCCGAAGGTCATAGGTTCGAGTCCTGTCCCCGCTACTAAAAACAGAGTGAGAAACAGAGCGAAAGCGGCGTTTTACACTCTGTTTTTTCTTCTGCACTCTTCTCTCATTCTCCCTCTATAAAATCATTCCTTAAATAGCTAAAAATTTAAAACAGCATCCAAATCCTTTTTTAAGTTAGATATTTCGACCATTCGGTCTACTAAAACAGAGTGAGAAACAGAGCGAAAGCGGCGTTTTACACTCTGTTTTTTCTTCTGTACTCTTCTCTCATTCTCCCTGGAATTCCTACTAATTTTGTGACAAGTTTTATCAAGCCACTTCATTAATTTTCCCTCTTAATTTAATTTCCATTTCTAGAGGGGAAATATACCCTAGAGATGAATGTAATCTTTCAGTATTATACCAGTTTATATAATCTTCTATAGAACCAAGTAATTGGTCGTATGTAGTGTATTTGAAACGGTATAACCATTCGTTCTTAATTGTTTTAAAAAAAATTTCAGCCACTGCATTGTCGCAACAATTTCCTTGTCTACTCATGCTCTGGACAATTTTTCTATTGAAAGAAAAAAGGTTAATCATTCTCTTCTCTCACACTCACGTTAAAACAGATGTGAGTATAAAGCAAGAGCACACAGTAAAACATTCATCTTATTTCTTCACGCTCATTATCAACACTCTACATCATAAAGTGAAATATTTTTCATATCTTCAAATCATGAAATTTCGAAAGCTTCATGATAGTGAATATTCAGCATATATTGCTAAGTCTAAGGTTAGCCTTTATATAAATAAGGATGGATATACGGATAAAGCCATTGCTGAGGTTGTAAATTAGTTAACAAGTGGCGAAGACACCTATATAATGTACAGCTACACTGTAGGTGATATAGATTATCTTTTATGCTTGGGTTACTCCTTTTGATGAAAGGCACACGTCTATGGGAAATCATAGAAGAATATGGTACGATGGCTTAGCTCAAGACATTCATTTTGAGGTTTCTTTTGATTCAGAAAAACCATGGATGCATAAGGTGGAAACACGAGAGATTATATCTACTGATTTTAAAGAAGTAACTGTCTAAAAAGTCATTTTTGTAATAGAAATGTTAGCTATCTCAAAAATGCGGAAAATGCAAGGCGTTGAGAATAAGAACGACAGAAGCATATTGAAGTAGGTGACTTAGTTCGAAATTTGAAAACATAGCCAGATCTGAGTTTATCGAACTTCAGTAGTTTCCCAGTTTTGAGACATCTACTTTTTGATTTACATCCTAATTTAGGTAAAGATCAATACTTTATTGATTTGATATCAAAAATGAAAAGAACAATTGCTTGAAAAATAAACACCCCAAAAAGCATTTGCTTAATGAGGTGTTTGAATATTATTATCATTTGAATTTTAAGCATCCAATGAAAAAGTACTATTAATGTTCTACAATCGTATTTCCTTCAAGACTAACAGCGGCTATTCTTGCCAATAAACGTCCATCAACAGTTGCTCCTGTATTTAATGATATGGATTGATCTGCCATAATCGTTCCTTTAAAAACAGAAGTTGTCCCTAAAGTTGCAGAAGTACCCACTTGCCAAAAAATATTAGATGCTAATGCTCCACCACTTAAAATAATTTTTCTGCCAGATGTTAAGTCTAATGTAGAAGCTATTTGAATAATAAATACAGCATTCGGATTACCTAAGGCATCAATTGTTAAATCACCTGATGATATTTCAAGAGAACCGCTTGACTTATACAAACCTGGTGAAAGTGTCAATCCTCCGATGTTTCCAGCTAAAAGCACCATATCTGTAGCTGTTCTTCCAGCCGCATCATTGTATGCAATTGTTAAATCTCCTTTTGCAGTTGTTAAAACAGATGGAGTTGGTGAAGCATAATTAGATGCATACAAAAAACCTGTCACCTCAGCTGAAGTGGCTGCATCACCATTAGGAGGAAGAACCAATGAAAAACCAGTGAGGAACGTTCCTGCGGCAGGACTTAATCCAATATTTCCTGTAATTGAAGATGTAGGAACATTAGACACTTGTGACCCAGCTAAAATCGCATAATTTCCTGCTGAAGCAAGATTTACAGGGAGATGAATTGTCGATTGAGCTGTAATTACATTTGTTGTTGGTCCTCCACCTGTAGATGGTAAAGGAGTAACATCATCTTTTTTACATCCTGTAAGAGCAATAATTGTGGTTAAAGCAACCACGGTTAATATATTTTTAATCTTCATATTTATAAAGTTTAACTTCCGCTACTGGCGTTCAGTTGTGAATAAGTTCACTTACTAAAGGTGAGCATTATATCACTGAAATGCATTACATAAAGAAAGGAGTATGTTACATAATTCACACTTATTTTGTCTAATCATGGGGATAAAAGCTATTATTAACTTTTTAAAACTGATCAAAAACCAATTGGTTTCGCTAATTTTATAAAATAGACTAAAGAAATTATTCCAATCTGGTTATGTTTAGACAACAAACCTTTGAATAATTTATGTAAAGAAGACTATATTCCGCATCAATGAAGCTCTACATTAAATATATGGTAAGTCACCGTTGTAAGATGATGGTAAAAGAAGAATTGAAAAAACTTGGTATTTGGTATGTGGTTGTCGACCTTGGTGTAATAGAAATACTTGAAGATATAACAGCTAAACAACAGGAGCAATTGAAAATAAATCTAATGAAATCAGGTTTAGAACTCCTTGATGACAAGCGAGCTATACTGGTAGAAAGTATAAAGAATTTAATCACAAATATTGTATACAATACTGATGAAGCTCCTAAGATTAACTATTCAGATTTTATCAGCGAAAAATTAGGATTCAATTATACTTATTTAGCCAATACTTTTTCAGAAGTAAAAGGAATTACGATTCAACAATACATCATTATTAATAAGATTGAAAGAGTAAAGGAATTACTGCTTTATGACGAATTAACGTTAACTGAAATAGCTCATCTTCTGCATTATAGCAGTGTATCTCATTTATCTAATCAATTCAAGAAAATTACAGGACTTACGCCTACTTTTTATAAAAGTATTGCTGAAAAACGCAGGGCCAATTTGGAAAACATGTGAACACTTAAGATTTTAGTTCAATCAATGTAATTTCAGGTCGCATTCCAATTCTTGCAGGAAAACCTAACCAACCCAATCCCCTGTTTACATAAAGATATTGAGCATTGTGTTGATACAATCCTGCCCAATGTTTAAACTTATACTTTATTGGACTCCATTGAAGATTTTTATATTGAACAGCCGCTTGCATTCCATGCGTGTGACCAGAAAGGGTAAGCGCAACATCAGTTTTGTCAATAACCTCCTCAGACCAATGTGTTGGATCATGAGACAACAGAATTTTAAAAGGAATCGCTTTTATATTTTGCATGGCTTTTTGTAAGTCACCATATTGCTTGAAAGGTGGTTTCCCCCAATTTTCCACACCAATTATCGCAATTTCATCTCCATTTTTAGATATGATCTCAGCTTCATTCCTAAGAAGTTTAAAACCTGTGGTTATAAAAAAATCTGTAATCTTATAAAAGTTTTCTTGCTTTGCTTTTGGAGTTTCCCATTGGCTATAATCACCATAATCATGATTGCCTAAAATAGCGTATTTCCCTTTTTCGGCTTTTAACTGATTAAATACTTTGTCCCATCCGCGTAACTCCCATGCATAATTATTGACCAAATCACCAGTAATAACAATGTAATCAGGCTTTAAATTATTAATAATTTTAATTGCAGCATCTAATTTGTTAAAGGCATAATTAAAACTCCCTAAGTGTAAATCAGAAAGCTGAACAATCTTTAAACCATCAAAAGATTTCGGCAACAATTCAGAATTGATGGTGTGATGGTGCACTTTAAACCTATAAACAGCGTTAAAAATTCCATGAAGAATAACAAAAAACGGAAGAAGTCCAGAAAGCAATCCAATAATTGGCAATACTATAAAGGATTCGTTTTCTGAAAAGATAAAATTGGTGAAATATAAGATGGAGATAACAATAACGAAAATAAATTTAGGGGCAAAAGACAAAATCCCGAGTCCATAAAATCTAGAAATTAGAAACTGTCTTCTCGCTGGACTAATTCTATCTAACCTCACCTTTAACACTAAAACAGAGGTGATTAAACCAACTGTAAACAGCCAAAAAAGAATGTTAATGATTGTTCTTACTAATGTAACTTCAATAAGTTGTGTTATTGATTGCAACCAATAAAACGCAGCAACATCAATTAATACTATTGCAATACACAACCAAATAATCTTAGCTAAAGAAACTGTTTTCATATTCAATAATTTACAAACTATCAATCATCCATAAGCCCTCGTTAACAATTATAACACCCCTATCGCGTTAACAATTAAACATTAAAAAA
>Ga0209075_1001868_pt1 | contig 19308 bp, 17 predicted proteins | sample Stecom2011_FD_187523 | JGI IMG/M metagenome (GOLD analysis project Ga0209075, IMG submission 187523) | Agricultural soil microbial communities from Utah to study Nitrogen management - Steer compost 2011 (SPAdes) (version 2) | ecosystem: Environmental > Terrestrial > Soil > Agricultural land...
GAATCGCAGCGGCAATTTCTTCACGCCTTTGCGTAACGGGCAGTTCGGGTGGAAAGTCCGGCTGTGGCCGCTTCGCGAGGCGTGCAGAAAACTGCGCACGGGAACGCTCCAGCAACGCATCGAAATCCGTCTGCGCCTGAGCACGCCCGCCACCTTGATTACGTTGAACTTTCCGCGCGAGCGCACGCAGACGCGGCCGATCCGCGCTGAGGCAATCGGAAAAACGGACTTCTCGCAGGGATTCGGCGGCAGAACTCAAGACCCGGGCAGCTACGCAACAATGCAATTCACAAGCCGGCAATTATGCCAGAGCCACCCATCTATACTGGGATCAAACCTCATCGAGCGCACCCCAATGACCCACACACACCCACTGCGCGACCACATTGTCGATACTGCACTGGCGCTCGCCGAGCAAGATTGCTGGGAACGTCTGCGCCTTCACGAGGTGGCGCGCGCAGCGGACATTTCACTCAACGACATCCGGATTCATTTCCGCGAAAAAGAAGACATTGGCGACGCCTGGTTCGATCGCGCGGACGCGGCGATGCTGAAGCGCTCCGAAACGCCCGACTTCGCTGCTCTGGATATCTCAGGGCGTATTCACGCATTGATCATGGCGTGGTTCAACGCGCTCGCTGAACATCGCAAAGCGACGCGCGAAATCATCCTGGGCAAACTGGAACCCGGACATCTGCACATTCAAATTCCAGGGCTGATGCGCGTCAGCCGTACCGTGCAGTGGGTACGCGAAGCGGCCGGGTGTGATGCGAGTTTTGTCCGCCGCGCCCTGGAAGAAAGTGTATTGACGGCCATCTACCTGCTGAGCTTTGCGCACTGGCTCCGTGACGATTCGCCGGCGTACGAACGCACTGGCCGTTTTCTTGAGCGTCGGCTGGCCGGCACACGATGGGCTTCCCGCGCGAGGCCCATCAAGCAGACTGTGCGCGACTCCACCCCCCGCAACTCCACCTCCAACTCAACCCGCTAACCGTGGATCCGTTCAGTCACGTTTTGAGCGGCGCCCTGCTCGCCCGCGCCAGCGCACACCGACGCACCGCCCTACCTTTGCGTCTGCGTGTCGCAGCCGGATGCGGCGCAGCGCTATTTCCGGATATTGACGTTGCACTTCGACTGGTCGACACACTGACCTACCTGAATCTGCATCAGGGGATCACGCATTCGCTCGTGATGTTGCCGGTATGGACGTTCCTGCTCTCGGCGTTGTTCGCAGTGTTCACGAACAGACGGACGGCCGATTTTTTCGCGCCGGTCGCGTTGGGTTTGAGCATTCATGTCGCCGGAGACCTGATCACCGCTTACGGGCTGCAGTTGTTCACACCCCTGTCGCAGCAACATTTTTCGCTTTCGTGGGCGTTTGTCATTGACCCGGTCATCACGCTGATTCTCGCAACCGGGGCACTGTTGTCATGGTTGCGCCCCGATCAGCGCAGTGCAGCGATCGGGGCCTTGGTGCTGGTCGCCTGCTACCTCGGCTTTCTATCGCAGCAACATCGGGAGGCATTGTCGATCGCACAGGTCCGGGCCGCCACCCATGACCTGTCTCAGGCCAGTGCATGGCCACAACCGCTCTCCCCTTATCACTGGAAACTCGTCGTCTCCGACGAGAGTCATCACCAACAGGCCCATGTCAATTTGCGTGAGCATGCACCCTTGCCATGGCCCGGTCTGCTGGGCGGCGTCGCCCGCGCTTACGGAGAGAAAGAATGGACCGAATTACCACGGCTGACAGACGAATTCTCTCGTCAGGCATGGCTCCGTCCGGAATTTTCTTCGTTCCGACAGTTCGCAAAGTTGCCGCGAATATACGCAATCACCCACGATGGCGGACAACGCTGCGCCTGGTTCGTCGACATGCGTTTCGAAGTGCCTACGCTCGGACCCTCTTTCCGCTTTGGTTCATGTCAAAGCCTTACCCATCCGCAGCAATGGGAACGCATCCGCGCCCGAGGACGTTTCTGGATGGACTGACGGCGCTCACCCGCCGGCTCGGCGCGTGCCAGAATCCCCGCGCCGGCGAAAACGCCTCAATTTCCGCCATGGTGATGTCGGCTCGACTCGCCACGACGGCCTCAAGCCGACCGTCCCTTAACGCAACGCAAGCATCAAGCCCAAAATCAAGGTCAACACCACCATCAGCGTCGCCCACACAATCATCCCGATGAGCAGGATGAAGGTTCCCATCAACTGCGCGCGGCGACTGTCTTTGAGCCTGAACAACGGTTCTACACCGCGATAAATCAACGCCGCCGAACCGCACCACGCCACCATCAAGACCGCCCCGTTAAACCACGCCGAAGGCACAAACAGCGCAAGCGGAGCAAGCCACAGCGGGGTCGGAGCGAGCGCCGCAAACCTGTAACACTGACGATCATCGGGCCGCGTATCGACGACATCCCCCAATTGCCGGATGATCAACGCCATCAGCGCGAACATCCCGATTTCAAGCACGAAAAGCACGGCTCCCACCGTCATGGCCTCGCCGAGCGACAGCGCTGGCACCACCACCGGCAAGGTCGCCCCGGACGTGACATGCATCGCATAGATGAACATTCCAACCGGAATCAGCGACATCAGCACAACATACAGCCACGTCATTCGCCCGACCTGAGAATCCATTTGCAGCAACCCTTTTCATCCACCAAAGTAAAAGCCATCATTTTTTCGAATGGACACGCCCTGAGTCAGTGACTGCCCAACAACCGTACCGCGAACCCATCCCCTGCAATGACCGTTCTCCAAGCCTTTCCTCCTGTCGTGGCGCCCGGCGCCCACACATTGATTCTCGGCAGCATGCCAAGCGCAGCCTCGCTCGAAGCCGCCCACTATTACGCGCATCCGCGCAATCTGTTCTGGCCCATCGTCGGCGAAATACTCGGGTTTGCGCCGGAGGCCCCCTACAGTGACCGCGTGGCCGTGCTGTTGGCGCGTGGTTACGCCCTGTGGGACGTTCTCGGAAGTTGCCGCCGCGAAGGCAGCCTCGACAGTGCCATCCAGGCAGACTCCATGGAAATCAACGATTTCTCAACATTCCTTGCCGTCCACCCGGAGATCAACCGGATTTTCTTCAATGGCACCTTTGCCGCCGATCTGTTCCGACGCCGCGTGATGCCGACGCTGAAAGCGCGCGGCGAAACACTCTCCCTCATCCGCCTGCCCTCGACAAGCCCAGCCAACGCTTCGATTTCGCGTGAGGCTAAACGCGCAGCGTGGGCTGCGATCCAATGCGCACGCTAAGAACGCGACAACCCTTCGACGGAACCTGTCGAGCCGACCGCCACCCGGCGAAGATGGAATGCAGACTGCAAATCATTTTCGCCTGCCGACACGCATACCAAAGCGTGCGCGCCAGTGTAGCGAACGCTCACAACACGGTAGAATCATGCCTTCCGTTATCGGTCGCCATTTGAGAGTCCCGTGTCCGAGCATTCTAAAAGTACCCCTCCCGCAAGCAATTTCATTCGCAATCTGATTGACGAAGACAACCGTACCGGCAAATGGGGCGGCCGCGTCGAAACCCGTTTCCCGCCCGAACCGAACGGCTACCTTCACTATGGCCACGCCAAATCGATCTGCTTGAACTTCGGTCTGGCCGAGCAGTACGGCGGCCAATGCCATCTGCGTTTCGACGATACCAACCCGGAAAAAGAAGAGCAGGAATACGTCGATGCCATCATCGATGCAGTCAGTTGGCTCGGTTACGACTGGGGCGAGCACCTGTATTTCGCCTCGGATTACTTCGAAACCATGTATCAATGTGCGGTCAGCTTGATCGAGACCGGACACGCCTACGTCGATTCGCTGCCCGCCGAAGAGATCCGTGCAATGCGCGGGACGCTCACCCAGCCCGGCCAGAACAGTCCTTTCCGGACCCGCAGCGTAGAGGAGAATCTCGACCTGTTTCACCGCATGCGCGCGGGTGAATTCGCCGAAGGCACGCACGTGTTGCGGGCGAAAATCAACATGGCAAGCCCCAACATCAACCTGCGCGACCCGGTCATTTACCGCATCCGTCACGCCACGCACCACCGCAGCGGTGATCGTTGGTGCGTATATCCGCTGTACACGTTCGCGCATCCGCTAGAAGATGCCATCGAAAACATCACACACTCGCTGTGTACGTTGGAGTTCGAAGATCAGCGTCCGTTTTACGACTGGTTGCTCGAAACCTTGGCTCAAGCCAACATGTTTGAACGCCCCTTGCCGCAGCAAATCGAGTTTGCGCGCCTCAACCTGAACTACACGGTGCTGTCCAAACGCAAGCTGATCCAGCTCGTCGAGGAAGGACACGTAGATGGATGGGATGACCCGCGCCTGCCGACCCTGAGCGGCGCGCGCCGACGCGGTTTCACGCCGGAGGGTTTTCGCATGTTCGCCGAACGCATCGGCGTATCCAAATCCGATGCATGGATCGACATGAGCGTGCTGGAGGAATGCATGCGCGAGCACCTCAACGAAGCGGCCGAACGCCGTATCGCGGTGCTCGACCCGCTCAAGCTCATTCTCACCAACTACCCGCAAGACAGTGAAGAGCTGTGCGAAGCACCCAATCACCCGCTCAAACCGGAATCAGGCAAACGCAGCATGCCGTTTACGCGCGAACTTTGGATCGAGCGCGGTGATTTCATGGAAGAACCGGTCAAAGGTTTCCGCCGCCTGTTTCCGGACAACATGGTGCGTTTGCGCTACGGCTATGTCGTCAAATGCACCGGCTGCGAAAAAGATGCCGCAGGCAATATCACAGCGGTGCTCGCCGAATATCTGCCGGATTCTAAAAGCGGCACCCCGGGGGCGGACAATTACAAGGTCAAGGGCAATCTGCACTGGGTGTCCGCAACGCACGGCTATCGCGCCGAAGTTCGCCTGTACGACCGACTCTTCGCGTACCCCAACCCGGGCGCACGCCGCGAAGGCGACGCGCCGGAACTCGAGCGCGACTTCATCGACGACCTCAATCCTGCCTCGAAAACAACCATTACCGCCTGGCTGGAACCAAGCTTGCGCCACGCGCAGCCTGAAGAACAGTTCCAATTCGAGCGCCACGGCTATTTCGTGGCTGATCGCGAGGATTCAAAAGCGGATACGCCGGTATTCAATCGCACAGCGACCTTACGGGACTCCTGGTCCAAGGCTGCCAAATGATCCGACCCATCAGGGTCAGTCATGCACTCGCCCTGATGTTCACACCTGATCTTTTTGCTTCTGCCGTTCCGCCAATGCATCTCCCAGCGGTCCCAGCACCGGTTTGAAGCCGGCGCGATGCGCCGCGCGGGACACCGCATGCGCGGCCAGCGGCGCAGTGGCCAGCAGCACCAGCAACGCGAGAATGGCTTCCAGCGCCACCTCTCCGCTTGATGCCGCCGCCACCCCCGCCAGAATCAGCACCGCACCCAAGACGCCCGCCTTGCTGGCAGCGTGCATGCGACTGTAACAATCCGGCAGGCGCATCACTCCGATTGCGCCGAGCAGACTAAACAACGCTCCAAACAGAACCAGCGCTGAAGCCAGCCACGGCATCCACGATCCATTCATCGTCCCTGCTCCGCCTCATCTTCCTCGGCTCTGCGAAACAGCAGCGTAAAACCGACTGTGCCAAGGAAGGATGCCAACGCCAGCACCACCGCCACATCCAAAAACACCGCTTGCGCGGTCAGCAGCGACACCGTGGCAATAATGGCAACGCCCAACAAGGTCAGCGCATCGATCGCCACCACACGATCGGCGCCGGTCGGACCACGCAACAACCGCAACAGGATCAACGCCGCACTGACAGCCAGCAGCACGACCACCAACGGCAGCACCCAAAAAGCGCCAGCAAGCTCAACGGTCATCAAATCTCTCCCTCGCGGCTTCAGGTGAGTCACCCGCGTCGATCCATGCCAGCAGCCGCGCTTCGATTTCCCGCACGCCCTTCTCGACACTTTCGACGCTTTCGACGTCCAGCGCGTGCACGTACATCACGCCGGTCTCGGACTCATACTCCACCGCCATCGTCCCGGGCGTCAGGGTCAGAAAAGCGCCCACCAGCGTGGCAATGCGATCATCACGCCGCAGCAGCTGGACGGTCACGATGGCCGGGCGCGGAGCGCAATTGAGCGCGAACACCACGCGCGCCACGTCCATACTGGCATAAACGACCTCGCGCGCGAACCAGAACGCGAAGCCGACTCCCAGTTCGAGGCGTCGCACATAACTGCGCAACCCCATCAGACCGGCGCCAAGCTTAAGCACCAGATAGGTCAAAACCATTGCCGTCAAAACGCCCAGCGGCGTCAGCGCATTCGAGAAGGCTGCCAGCACGACCGCCAACAGCAAATGGATTCCGAACATGCTTATTCCCCTCCCGCGTGCGTCATGCGTTGCAGGTAGCCCACTGGCTCGGCAAGCTGTTCCGCCGCCGCGATGGCATAGCTCATGACCGGGCCGGCGCCGAAACCGATCAGCACCGTCAACGCAGCAAGAACACTGACTACCCACCAATTCCCGCGCATGCCCGGAACCGCACGGATAGCCTCTTCTCCTTGCGGATGCGTCTTGAGGAAAGCCTCGTTCCAAATCTTGCTCATCGACAACAAGGTCAGGATGCCGGTGACGAGGGCAACCGCCGCCGCCCACCAAAACCCGTCCACCAAACTGGCTTTGACCAATACCAGTTTGGCCCAGAATCCCGACAAGGGTGGAATGCCCGCCAACGACAGCGCAGGAATCGCGAACAGGATCGCCAACAATGGCCATGTCGCATACAGCCCGCCCATCGCAGCCAAACGCTCGGAACCGGTTAATCGCGCGGCGATGCCGCCGACAAAAAACAGGTTGGCTTTTACGATGATGTGGTGAATCAGGTAGAACACCGCGCCCGCCAACGCCAGCGGCGTGGCCAGCGCCAGCCCCAGGATCATGTACCCCACCTGGCTCACGATATGAAAAGACAGGATGCGTCGCACTTCATTCTGCGCAGCCGCCCCCAACACACCGATCAACATCGTTGCACAGGCCACCCACAGCAGCACCACGTGAACCTGACCGAACTCCGGCCACAGCAACGTCACGATGCGAATCAACGCATACACGCCCACTTTGGTCAGCAAACCGGCAAACAATGCCGAAACAGGCGTCCATGCAACATGATAGGAGGCGGGCAACCAGCCGAACACCGGGAACAGCGCGGCTTTGATCGAGAACGACAGCAACATCAGCACCACCGCCATCGTCGCGCCCGGCGGGACGTCTCCCGAGCGGAAAATCATCGCCAGCTCGCCCATGTTCAGCGTACCGGTGGCCGAATAGATCATGCCCGCCGAGAGCAGGAAAAACAGCGTCGCGACCAGATTGAGCACGAGATAAGTGATGGTGCCGGCCAACCGACGACGCCCCATCCCCAGCGAGATCAGCGCGAACGAGCCAATCAACAAAACCTCAAACCAGACGTAAAGATTGAATACGTCTGCGGTAATGAAGGCGCCACACACACCGCACAACAAACCGTGCACGAAAAGGTGAAAGTCGCGCGCAACCTCCGCCTCCCCTTCGCGTTTGAAACCGTAGACAACCGTCGCCAGACCAATCACGCCGGTGATGGCGACCATCGCCGCCGACAACCGGTCAATGACCGCCGAAATGCCGTACGGCGCTTGCCAGCCGCCGAGTTGCCCCGCCAGCACCACGTCCGAGGCGGCCAGGCCGACCAGTACCAACCCGACCACCAGCAACGCGGCCGCGCCCACCACGCTCACAATGCGCACCAGATCATGCCGCGTGCGCAATAACAGGCCCAGCACGAGCGTAGTGAGCGGCACCGCCATCGGTGCTACGAGCAGGAAATTCATCATGCGCGATCCTTCTCGTCTCGTGGAACGACGTCATCTTCGGCGCCGTTATCCCCGCGCCCATCCAGCGCGGGCTCTTCGGTTACGCTGGTCACGACGTCGGTTCTGGTAATGCCATGCGTTACGCGCACACTCTTCAATACAGATAATGCGAACACAAACAAGCCGAAACCAATCACGATGGCGGTGAGCACCAACGCCTGCGGTAACGGGTTGACGGCCTCGGCCGGCACCTGCGTTGCGCTGACAAACGCCGGGTGGTCACCGAAAAACCGCCCCGAAGTGATGACGCCCAAGTTGATCGCATTGCCGATCACGACGATCCCCAACACCACCCGGACAAGATTGCGATCCAGCAACATCCACATGCCGATGCCGGCCAGACCGCCCACCGTCAATGCCGCGATGACTTCCATCAGCCGAATCTCCCTGCAAGCCGTTGAATCATGTGCATGATCGCGCCGAACACGCTCAGGAACACTCCGATATCAAACAGCAATGGCGTACCCAGCTTGATTCCCGCCGGCGCGAACCACAACGCAGTGAGAAACGGCTCACCCGCGCCGATGCCTAGCAAGCCCGCCAGCAGCGCACACCCCAAACCGGCGCCGATCAGTCGCGGCGGCGAAGTCCACAGCAACTCCCGCGCGATGCGGTTACCGAAAGACAGCACAAGCAGGATGAAACCTATCGCCCCGACCAAGCCACCGATAAAGCCACCGCCTGGCAGATTGTGCCCACGCCACAGCAACATCAGCGAGACCAGCACCAGCACGGCTGCAAACGGGCGTAGCCCTTGGCGCAGCATGGTCGAGGCGAATTCCGGTTCAGGCCGGTCGTGCAACGTTGCCGGTTTGCCGCTACTGAGCAACGCTGCTGCGGCCAAACCGGACAAGCCGACGACGAGAATTTCGCCCAGGGTATCGAACGCACGAAAATCCACCAATATCACGTTCACCACGTTGCTTCCGTGGCCGCCCGGATAACTATTGGCGAGAAACCATTCGGCGATGTCCCCCGGCAGCGGATGAGAAACCGCGACGATCAACGCAGCGGCCACCGCCAAGCCGAATAGCAGTGAGATGCCTGCATGAAAGATTCGCACCGACCGGTGGCGCGCTCCCACGCCGGGAATACGCGGCATCGAGCGGAAAACAAAGGCCAAAAACACCACACTCAAGGTTTCGACCATCAATTGCGTGATGGCGACATCCGGCGCACTCACCGACAAATACACCAGCGCCACACCGAGCCCACTCGCCCCCAGTGCGGTGACCAAGGCGAGGCGCGCCCGCATGACTGCAGCCGCAGCAGCGCCACACAGCGCCACCGCACACCCTATCATTGCCGGCAGACTGAGTGCCGAGTAGGCCCCGCCAGAAAACAGACCTTCGTCGTTGACGAGCAGCGTAACGGCCACGATCGCCGTAAAGACCAGACTAATCATCGTCATGTGCAGACGCAACGAACCATGTTGAAAGTTCGTGGCAATGCTCGAGGCGAACACAAAAACGCGCTTGAGCAGACGATCCCAGATCAGATCTCCACTGACGTTCCAGAACACGCGCCAGCGCGCGACGTGACGCCGTACAAGATGGCGATAGCTATAGAACAGCACACCCAATGCAACGGTGAGCACGCTCACCAGCACCGCCGGAGTGATGCCCCCCCACAGATAGAGATGTACCTCCACTGGATCGCGCGCGACCGCTTGAACCGCCGCGTTGACGAGCCAGATCTCCGACCAGTCACTCCACACTCCAAGCACGAAGCCACCGATCGCCAACAGCGCCGGCCCCAGCCACATTGGCAACGATGCCTCGTGCGGATGCCGTGGATACAGTCCCTCCCGCCCCAGGAAACTGCGGATAAAAACGAGTCCTGCGGCCGCCAACAACAGCGCATTGGTCACGATCATGGCCAGCACCACAAGCCAGCCGATCATGCCCATCTCAATCAAACCCGCGTACTTGAACTCCTTGGCGATAAAACCAAAAAATGGTGGTAAACCCGCATTCGACAAAGCCGCCAGCGCTACTGCCGCGCCGGTCAGCGGCATGTAACGGATCAAACCGCCCAACTTCGACAGCTGGCGCGTGCCCGTGGCGTGGTCGATGGCCCCCACGGCCATGAACAACGCCCCCTTGTACAGAGAATGCGCCAGCAAATACAGGACAAAAGCCTGCAATCCATAGGTGGTATTGGTGCCGATCAACATCGTCAACTGACCCAGCACGGTCACCGTGGTGTACGCCAGCAGACGTTTGAGATCCGTTTGGCGGAACGCCAGCACGGCCCCAACAATGGCCGTCACCGCGCCGAAGAGCACCAGAATCATGCTCCAGCCCCCGTCCCCGCTCATCACCGGGTTAAGGCGCGCCATCAGGTAGACGCCAGCCTTCACCATCGTCGCGGAGTGGAGGTAAGCCGACACCGGTGTCGGCGCATTCATGGCGTTGGGCAACCACAGGTGAAACGGCACCTGCGCGGATTTCGTGAAACACCCCAGCAACACCAACACCATGATCGCGTAGAACGTCGGGTGCGCCTCAATCGCCGCCCCGTCCAGACCTGAAAACGTCCAGCTGTGACCCGCGTCGCCCAACAACAGCAGCCCGGCAAGCAATGCCAGCCCGCCGCCGCCGGTGATCAACAGTGCCTGCAACGCCGCGCGGCGTGAGACTCGGCTGTCATGCTGAAAGGTGATCAAGAGATAGGACGTGACACTGGTCAGTTCCCAGAACACGAACATCACGATGAGGTCGTCGGCCAGCACCAACCCCAACATGGCCGTCATGAAAAGCAGCAAGTAGGCGTAGAAGCGTCCGAGATGGTGATGGCCGCACAGGTAGGCACCGGAATACAACACGATCAACGTGCCAATACCGGTGACCAGCAAGGCAAACAGCAGCGAAAGCCCGTCAAGCCGCATCGCCACCGCAACATCGAGCGCCGGTACCCACGCCAATGTTTCAGTCAGAACCGCGCCACCCGCCACCGCCGGGATACAGGAGACAAACCACAGGAATGCACCAAACGGCGCGATCGCCAGCAACCAGCCGGCGCGCTCGCCGATGGCGCGCGCGAGCCAAGGTGCCGGCAGTGCAGAAAGCGCAATCGCAACAATGGCGCTCAGCACGACGCCTCCTTGCGGAGTACATCTCGAAGCATGCCCGTTCCTCCCGCTTCGGATCCGCCGTAACGGTGACCCTTATGCTTTTGCTCTGTCGCCGTGCGCATCTGCAACATCACGACGGCATTTTTTCAACTCATTTTCCAGTCAGTCCGCCATGGCGTCGAACTCAATGCTGGCCCGACGCAAAATCGAGCTTACTTGTATTTTTATTCAATCGAAATACCCAACAGGGCAAATTTCAAAATCCGGGGCCGAAAAACTGTCGCAAACAGAGCGCACGCAGAGCGCGTGAAAGACACCATGCTTTATATCCCGAAACCGCTCACAGGGCCGTGCGCAGCAACGCCATGCCTCGAAACGGGGTCAGAAAAACTCGTCCGAACGCAGATAGCGCCATTTTCCGGGCGGCAGATCCCCCAACAAAACATGGCCGATGCGAATACGTTTGAGCGCAACGACCTTGAGGCCCACCAGCTCGCACATACGACGGACCTGACGCTTGCGTCCTTCGCGCAGCCGGAAACGCAACGTGTCTTCGCGCATCCATTCAACGTGTGCCCGACGCAACGTGTGCCCATCGAGCTCGAGTCCGTGCTGAAGCAACTCCAGCCCGCCATCGATGAGTTCGCCCTTTACCCGCACCACATACTCCTTCTCGACAGAGGAGTTCTCGCCAATCAGGTGACGCGCGATGCGGCCATCCTGAGTCAGCACCAGCAAGCCCGTGGAATCAATGTCCAACCGTCCCGCCGGCGCCAAACCACGCAGACACGAGGGGCGGAAAGGGATGCCGTCCTGACCATGCCGGGTTTCGGCTGAAATCAATGCCACAGCAGGTGTATGACCATCCTCCGCCTGGGCGGAAACATAGCCGATGGGCTTGTGCAACAGGATGGTGACGCGGTCGGATTGACGCTGTTTTGCCTCATCCGCCAGATGAATGTCCGCATCCGGATCGATGCGCGTGCCCAGCTCGCTGACCCGCTCACCGTCCACAAACACCCAGCCACGCTCAATGTAGGCGTCCGCTTCACGGCGCGAACACAAGCCGCGCGACGCCATGACTTTCGACAAGCGCACGCCTGGCGTTTTATTCGGCACGGATGCGGTTTCGGTCGGAGCTACGACTTGTCGCCGTCGAGGCGGGAGGTCAGCCACGTTTATTGGCAGCGGAGGCTTTCTGTGCGGAAACATGATCGAAGGTGCTCCACCCGCAATCCCGGCCTGTATCGGGCAGCGCGTCGGCATGCTCCCGATGCTGATGCAGATACGCCTTCGAGATGAAATGCGCCGTGACCGGTGCCGTCAGGAAGAGGAAGAAAGTGATCAATATTTCATGGATCGAAAAAGACTGCTCAATGAGAAAATACACCACGGAGGCCAGTAGCGCGCAGCCAATCCCCAGCGACGTGGCCTTGGTCGGCGCATGCAAACGACTCATCAATTCGGGAAGCCGGGCCAAACCCAATGAGCCGACAAGCAGAAAAAAGCCGCCGATCACAACCAGCATTGAGATGAACAATTCCGCCAGAAAACTCATGTCCATTCCTTTTATTCGATGACATCGCCGCGCAGGACAAAGCGGCAATAGGCAACCGTGGAGATAAAACCGAACATCGCGAACAACAATGCGGCTTCAAAATACACCGTCGTGCCGTAGTACAAACCATACAGGGTGATCAGGGCGATGACGTTGATGACCATCGTGTCGACAGCAAGCACGCGGTCCATCAGCGAGGGGCCAACCGCCAACCGGTACAGATTGAGCAGCAGCGCGATCGAAACGGCTATGAAACCAAACATCAGAGCATAGGCCATCATGCGAAAATCTCCTGCAGACGGGCTTCGTAACGATTTTTCATACCCATCACGGCCTCTTCGGCATCGGGCGCATTCAAACAATGTACGAGCAGACTGCGACCATCTGCCGAAAGATCCGCACTCACGGTGCCTGGCGTCATCGTGATGGTTCCCGCCAGGATGGTGATGGCCTCGGGCGCGGTGAGGTCAAGCGGTACCGTAACCCAACAGGTATTCAGCCCATCCACCGAACGGGACAGAATCAAGCGGGCCACAATGACGTTCGACACGATCACGTCCCACGACACGATCAACATGAACTCAAAAACCCTGGGCCAGGAGCGGATGCGCGCCCGATCCGGCCAAAACTGCGACGTGATACGCGATATCCAAAGAGCCAAAATCAGACCCACCACAAAGCCGCCGATGCTGAACGAATTGAGCAGCAACATCCACACCAGCAACAACCCGGCAGTCAGAAGCGGATGCGGCAACCAGCGTTGCAGAAAAGTCCGTTGTTGTTGTCGAGCCTGCATCAGTGCGTTCCTCCGCTCTCACCAAGCAATACGGCGGACTGATAGTCACCAGGATTAAAGATTTGCAAGGCGGTCGCCTCAAGAAACACCATCACGGGACCGGCGAAAACCGTCAGCAATACAATCGAAGCAAGCAGCCCACCCGTGGCGACGAAGGGCACCGCCCGCGGGCGAAGCCGGGCGAGCACTCTCCCTTCTTGCGCTGCACTCTTCCAGAACAAAATGCTGCCGGCGCGGGAAAAACCGACGATGAGCAGCAGGGAAGAAACCAATATCAACGCCCAGATCCACATTGCCCCAGGTTCGGCGCGCAGTCCGTCGAGAATCAGCAGTTTGCCAACAAACCCGGAAAGCGGTGGCATCCCCACCATCGCGATCGCCGCAATAAAAAAGAGCGCTGAAACCAGCCCCGCCTGCATGAAGCGCGGAGCGACCGACAGAATATCCGCATGTCTGGCGCGACGCTCGGTGACCAGATCAGCAATCAGGAACAATGCGGCAGCCGCCAAGGTGGAGTGCAGCATGTAGTACAGGGCAGCTGCCATCGCTGAAGGAGAAAACACACCCACCGCAATCAATAGCGTACCCATTGAAGCCACCACCGCGAAGCTGACCATCTGGCCAAGGCTGCGCGCCGCCAGCACCCCGATTGCACCAATGGCCAGAGTCACCATGGCGGAGGGCAACAACCAGGGCGCAGCCAGCCACGAAGATTCACCCGCTTCACCGCCGAAAATCAGGGTGAATACGCGGATGATGGCGTAGGCGCCGACCTTGGTCATTACCGCGAACAACGCTGCCACTGGCGCCGGAGCGTTGGTATAGGTTCCGGGCAGCCAGAACTGTACGGGCACCAGGGCCGCCTTCATCGCAAAAACGATCAACAGCAACAAACCGCCGGTTTGCAGCAACGCCTGATCGCTGGCCGGAATTTCTTTCACCGCCATCGCGATATCCGCCATGTTCAACGTTCCGGTGACGCCATAGATCAGCCCCACCGCGAACAGAAACAGGCCAGCACCGACAATGTTGGCAACGACATACTGCACACCGGCCTTGACGCGCAACGCACCGCCGCCATGCACCATCAGCCCGTAAGAGGCGATCAGCAACACTTCAAAAAACACGAAAAGGTTGAACAGGTCGCCGGTCAGGAACGCCCCATTGATACCCATCAGCTGGAACTGATAAAGAGCATGAAAATGCTGGCCGCGTCGATCCCAACCATTGAGCGCGTACAACAACACGAACAAACCGACAACCGAGGTAAGCAACACCAGGATCGCGGACAATCGGTCGAGCACCAGCACAATGCCGAAGGGCGCCGCCCAATTCCCGAGTTCATAACTCGTTATCGAGCCATCAAACGCCTGTCCAACCAAAATCGCGGAAATGATGACCAGCAGCACGAGCGACAGAACCGAGAAAACACGGGTCAATACAATATCGAAACGCGTCGCGATGACGATCAGCGGTGCAATGAGCGCCGGGAGCAGAACAGGGAGGAGAACCCAATGATTCATTGTTCACCCCTTTTCTGAGGGATGACTTGAATGTCCACGTGATCGGTATCGCTTTCGAGATACGCCCGCAACGCCATCACCACCACCACCGCGGTCATGCCAAAACCGATCACGATTGCCGTCAGCACAAGCGCCTGCGGCAGCGGATCACTATAGCCAAGCGCTTGTTCCGCAATGACCGCGGGCCTGTTGACCGCGAGTCGCCCCATCGAGAACAGAAAAACGTTCACTGCGTAACTCAGCATCGTCAGGCCAAGTACCACACTGAACGTGCGGGCGCGCAATATCAGATAAATTCCGGAGGCAGCCATCACCCCCACTGCACTGGAAACAAGAAATTCCACTTCAAATCTCCTTCGCGCCGAAGGCAACGTCACGCGATGGATCGACATCCATCGGCCCGGTATTAGCCGGAAGCCTTCCGGCTCGACGACCAACACGCGCCACGTTGGCCAGCGTAAGCATCATTGCACCCAATACGGTGAGGAATACACCAATATCGAAAACGATCGCGCTGGCCACCTCGAATTTTCCAACGATGGGCCAATGCAGGTACGTAAAGGCACTGGTAAGGAAGGGGTAGCCCACCACCATTGCGGCAATCCCCGTCATCGCCGCAACCAATATGCCAGCCCCGACGCAGGCGTGATAATCGATGCGCATGCGCTGCGTCGCCCAGCTATGTCCGCTCGCCATGTACTGCATGATCAGCGCAACCGACGCCACCAGACCGGAGACGAAACCCCCGCCCGGCTGATTGTGACCACGCAGGAAAATATAGGCAGAAACCATCAGTGCCAACGGCAGCATGATACGCGTCACGATGACCATCATCATTGGATGGCGGTCCGCAGCCAACGGCATATCCGGCAACCAGTTGGCGACCTTGCCCCCCAACTCACCACGCGTCAGGCCATCGAGCAGCGCGTAAATCGTCAGCGCGGCAATACCCAGCACCACAATTTCCCCGAACGTGTCGAAACCACGGAAATCGACCAGGATGACGTTCACCACGTTGGTGCCGCCACCGCCCGGAACGGACTGGTCCAGATAATAGGCCGACAGACTGTCGTTTTCGCGCGTCATCGCCAACCAGTTGAGACCGGCCAGACCCAGACCGGAAAGCCCCGCGAGCACCCCGTCGCGCAGCTTGCGTCCCTTGCTGCTTTCACGCGCTGCCTCCTTGGGCAGAAAGCGCAGTGCGAGCAGAATCAGGATGACCGTAACCACCTCAACCGAAAGCTGTGTCAACGCCAGGTCCGGCGCTGACAGGTAGATAAAGCCAACCGAAACGAACAGACCGACCACCCCGACCGTGACCAGCGCCAACAGACGGTGATGATGCAGGCACACCACGGCCAGACAGCACCCCACGAGCAGAAACCAGCTGACAAAAGCCACCGAGGACAGGGGCGTCGCCGCCCGCGTGCCCATTTCGTTTTCCGCGCCGAAAAAAGCCACGACCCCCACCACGACAGCGGTGCCGATGATGAACGCCACGTAACGCTGCAACGAACCATTGTGCCAACCGTGCGTCACGCGTTCGGAGAAGGCCACCAGCGCCAAAATGCTCGTCTGGAACATGGATCGGGCATCCGGATGCGGGCCAGCCTGCCATTTCGCGCGCACAGACGCGTAATGCCGCAGCGCAAACAGCCCCGCAACCACTGCAACGATTGACATGAACAGCGCAGGCGTAAAGCCATGCCAAAGCGCAAGATGGAAGTCCGGCACCGGACCGCCAATCATCGCTCCGACGGTGGTGCGCACCAACGGTCCCGCAACGGTCTCGGGGAACAGGCCGATCGCCACCACCAGCACAACGAGAATCAGCGGCGGCAACGACATGCCCAACGGCGGATCATGCGGATGGCTCGGATAATCTGCACGTTTCGGACCGAAATAGACGTGCACGATGTAGCGGAACGAATACGCCACCGAGAACAGCGCGCCCAAGGTCGCGAACAACGGAACAATCCACCCCTGGCCCAACCAACTCATTTTCCAGGCTTCGTCGAGCATCATTTCCTTCGACAGGAAGCCGTTGAACAACGGGATTCCCGCCATCGATGCGGCGGCGATCATCGCCAGAGTGCCCGACAGCGGCATCAACACCAACAATCCCCCTAGGCGCTTGATGTCGCGCGTCCCGGTTTCGTGGTCAATGATGCCGGCGTTCATGAACAGCGCCGCCTTGAAGGTGGCATGGTTGATGATGTGAAACACCCCCGCGACCGCCGCCAGCGGCGTGCCAAAACCAAACAGCATGGTGATGAGGCCGAGATGGCTGACGGTAGAGAACGCGAGCAATCCCTTGAGATCATCCTTGAACAGCGCAATGCCCGCAGCAAGAACCATGGTCACCAAACCCGTCGTCGCAACCAGGTAGAACCACCAGTCCGTGCCGGCCAGCACCGGCCACATGCGCGCCAGCAGGAAAATGCCCGCTTTCACCATGGTGGCCGAATGCAGATAGGCCGACACGGGCGTCGGTGCCGCCATGGCGTGCGGCAACCAGAAATGAAACGGGAACTGCGCACTCTTGGTGAAACAGCCCGCAAGAATCAGGAGCAAAGCCGGCACATACAGGGGCGAGGCCTGAATTTCAGCGCCGTGCTGGAGAATCACGGAAAGATCATAGGAGCCTACGATATTGCCGAGAATCAGCATCCCCGCGATCATCGCAAGCCCGCCCCCACAGGTAATCGCCAGCGCCATGCGCGCCCCTTGGCGACCATCCGGAAGATGCTTCCAATAGCCGATCAGCAAGAATGACGAAAGACTGGTCAGCTCCCAGAAAATCAGCAACAACAGGATGTTGTCGGACAACACAATGCCGACCATCGCGCCCTGGAAGAGCAACAGATAGGTATAGAAATTACCCATCGGATCTTCTTTCGCGAGGTAGAAGCGCGCGTAGGCAATGATCAGCAGGCCGATGCCAAGGATCAAGCCGGCAAACAGAAAACCGAGGCCGTCGAGAAAGAAATTGACGTTGAGGCCCAGCGTCGGCAACCACTCCCAGCTCGCGTGTACGACTTCACCGCGAAAAACCGCTGGTGCATGCGCCAACAACAACGCAAAGGCCAGCAGCGTCACAGTGGCGGTCGACACCGCACAGGCATTGCGCCCGGTACGAATCATCAAGGCCGGCAACGCTGCTCCCAAGAAGGGCAGCATCACGATCAGGGCAAGACTCATTTTTTTAGTTCCTGTCGTCCTCTTGCGAAGCACCCTGCATCGCCATGTCTCCAACGGCGGCCAGCAGTGTATGCAATCACTTCCCGAATTTTAAAACCCTATCCGCCACTCGCCGGTACAGGACCCTGTTCCCACCTCTGCATCCCGGGCGGAACGTTAGGGTTTCCACTTACAAAAAAATGACCGGGCATTAAAATAACGCAACAAACCCTATCACGGTCAAGCCTCTCCCACGCAAAGCATGACCCCGGTCAATTCGGTGCGAAAAAGGCCCCTGAAGGGGCCTTGATCTGGTGGGCCCGAGTGGATCACGCCACCCGGTTACGCGGTTTTCCAGCCACGAACGCCTCGATATTGGCGGCCACCTGCTCCGTTATGCCGCGCATTCCCTGATGCGATGCCCAAGCCATGTGAGGCGTCACGATCAAATTTGGAATGTCGTTCCCAAGCAATGGGTTACCGTCCACAGGCGGCTCCTGGGAGAGCACATCCACGGCAGCGCCCGCGATCACACCTGCCCGCAAAGCATCGGCCAGGTCCTGTTCTTTGATCAGCCCTCCGCGCGAGGTATTCACCAGCACCGCGCTCGGTTTCATCATCTCCAGTTCGGCTTTGCCGATCATGCCGTGTGTGGCGTCGGTGAGCGGGCAATGCAATGACACCACGTCGACTTCGCGCAACACTTTTTCAAACACCGTGTAACCATCGCGCAACGTCTCCGCACCACGGTGTTCGGCATAGATGATCTCCGCACCAAAAGCGCTCGCCAGCTTTGCCACGCCCTCGCCGAGACTTCCACGCCCGAAAATTCCAACCTTGGCCCCATGCAAGTCCCCTACCGGATGGCCGAAAAGACAAAAATTGGTGCTTTCGCCCCAGCGTCCGGCGCGGACATCCTCGACGTATTGAAGCAGGCTGCGACGCAGCGCCAGAATCAACAGCATTGCATGCTCAGGCACGGTATGGATGGCGTACCCGCGCACGTTCGACACGACAATGCCGCGCGCCTTGCACGCCGCGAGATCCACGTTATCCGTCCCCGTCGCGGCCACCGCGATGAAACGCAGTTGCGGCAATTGATCAAGGCATTCCGCAGTGATGCAAATCTTGTTCACGACGGCAACGGCCGCTCCCGTCAAACGTTCAACAATCTCTTCCGGTTGGGTCTGCGGATACTCGATCCACTCATGCTCCACCGAGGGCGCACGAAAACCAACGGCGATCGACTCCCCTTCGAGGTTTACGATGCGAATGCTCATGTTTTT
>Ga0209075_1001869_pt1 | contig 19297 bp, 14 predicted proteins | sample Stecom2011_FD_187523 | JGI IMG/M metagenome (GOLD analysis project Ga0209075, IMG submission 187523) | Agricultural soil microbial communities from Utah to study Nitrogen management - Steer compost 2011 (SPAdes) (version 2) | ecosystem: Environmental > Terrestrial > Soil > Agricultural land...
CTGATAAAGGAGTAGATGCAATAGTGTAACCATAACCTGTACTAACTACATCATCGATATAACTCCAACATGCAGGAAGAGAAGGGTTAGATGATGACCCAACAGAAACTGCATCAAAGTCTTCGGAAAAATTAGAGCTACCCATTGCTGAGACCGACAATACATTAGATGTGTCAGAATTACTTGATAAAGAGCAAGTTACGATACAGCGATAGTCCGTATCACTGAATAGGTTTGATACATTATAAACTAAATTGGTTGCGCCAGCAATGTCTGTAAACGTATTAGCTCCTGCGGGCGATTCCTGCCATTGGTAAGTTATCCCCGAAGCTACAGTTGCTCCTGTGAGTTCTAGAGCTGTTTCACAAAAGCTAATTGATGTTGCTGTAGCAGTTCCTGAAGTAGGGGTACCTGTACAAGGAATACCAGGAATAAAACTAATACTACCCACAAAACCGCGAGGACTGTTTGAAGCAGCAGCAGTATAGGAAGTTCCTCCATAAGCTGTTGTGGACGAAAACTGCATATCAACTCCTCCTGCACTATAGGTAAAATTACTATTAGCGGGTATTGTATAGTATCTCATCGCTCCACTACTATTACCTGATGAAAAAACACTAACAGCCATACCAACTGTTGTATTAGCGGGTATGATTACATTTAAGTTACTTAGAACAGGCTGCTGTCCGGATGTGCTCGTAATATTTACTTGTTGATTAGCAACTTGTACCCAAGGCATAGTAGAAGCTGATGAAATGACTCCAGGCGCACCTGTAATAGGTGTAGCGCTTGTGTACAGATATGCTTCTGCATTATTAAAAGTGGAAGTGAAAACGGTAGAGACATCTGTAATGATAATATCAAATGAATTGTTATTGGTGAAATTAAATGTAGCCGTGCCGCTTCCGTTGTTGCCTGTAAAGTTGCCCGGAGCATTTTCAGTATTAATTGTAAATTGCGCCATACCTATAGCATAAGTAAAGAACGCCAACACAAGAAACAAAATATGTCCAAATGGCACATAATTGTTCTTATCAGGTTTTTTGAAGATTTTAAGTAAAAATTTCATATATGTAGATGTTTTTAAAATGAGGTGGCTTCAGTTGGAAATTACTTTACTAAAAAGCGAACCACCATAAGCTTATAGTAAAAGAAATAACTTTAAGTAAAAAGTCTATTATTTTAGATAAAATTAATTATTTTAAATTGAGGCCTTGTTTATTTAACCTTTTTTAACATGTTGTTTTTTTTAAAAATACATGCAAGTGATTCGTTCTGAAGTAGATGTTAGTTTGAGTTTTTTATACTAGGCTGCATTCATAATTAAAAACAGCAGTTTTTTAACCTTTTAGCTTAAACCTGTAAAAAAAAACCCAAGGTGAAATAAATTTTCAGCCTTGGGTTATACTTATTTTATCATTTATAATAAAATTCAGAAAAAAATAGATTATTCCACCGTCACCGATTTAGCAAGGTTACGAGGTTGATCTACATTAGCTCCTCTTAAAACTGCAATATGGTAAGATAACAGTTGTAATGGAATTGTAGCGATAATAGAAGTCAATGCGTCAGTTGATGTTGGTATTTCTACGATATGATCTGCCATAGCTTTTACTTGTTCGTCACCTTTGGAGACGATTGCTATTATTTTTCCGCTTCGGGCTTTGATTTCTTGAATATTGCTCACTACTTTATCGTAATGACTTTGCTGAGGCGCAATAACCACAACGGGCATATTTTCGTCAATTAAAGCAATAGGTCCGTGTTTCATTTCTGCAGCTGGATATCCTTCTGCATGAATATAAGATATTTCTTTTAATTTCAAAGCTCCTTCTAAAGCAACAGGAAAATTAAAACCTCTCCCTAGGAATAAGCAATTCGCAGTGTCTTTATATATTTTTGCAATTTCTAAAATATGCTCGTTTTGCGAGAGGGCTTCTTCTACTTTTTCTGGAATCAATTCTAGTTCAATCAAATTTCGCAAGTAATCCGACTGAGAAAGGTTGCCTTTTGCCTTTGCTAAACGCAAAGCAATTAAAGCTAAAACGGTGATTTGAGTTGTGAAAGCCTTTGTTGATGCAACTCCAATTTCTGGACCGGCATGGGTGTATGCGCCTGCATGTGTTTCTCTAGCTATAGATGATCCTACAACGTTACAAACTCCGAAAACAAAAGCTCCTTTTTTCTTCGCCAATTTGATAGCAGCCAAAGTATCAGCTGTTTCTCCAGATTGAGAAATAGTTATAACAAGGTCGTCCTCATTAATGATAGGGTTGCGGTATCTAAATTCAGAAGCATATTCTACCTCAACAGGAATCCGGGCAAACTCTTCAATCATATACTCGGCGACCAATCCAGCGTGCCAAGAAGTGCCGCAGGCTGCAATAATTATTCGTTTGGCACGAAGGAATTTATCAAGATTATCTTCAATGCCCGCCATTCGAATTAGCCCTTGATCAGAAATCAAACGTCCTCTAAAAGTATCTCGAATCACATCGGGTTGCTCATATATTTCTTTCAACATGAAATGTTCATAACCTCCTTTTTCGATTTGTTCTAAATTCAATTGCAATTCCTGTATATACGGGCTTACCTGTTTATCTGTTTTGATTTTATGAATTTTGATTGGCTTGTGTGTACGGATAATTGCCATTTCTTCGTCTTCCAAATATATTGCATTATTTGTGTACTCAATAAATGGAGAAGCGTCAGAGGCAACGAAATACTCTCCTTCTCCGATTCCAATTGCTAAAGGACTTCCAAGACGAGCAGCTATAATTTCATTGGGTTTTTTGACGTCCATAACACAAATGGCATAAGCCCCTACAACCTGCTTCAAAGCAACTTGAACTGCTTTTCCTAACTTTAAGCCTTTGTTTTTCTGAACATCTTCAATCAAATTAATCAACACCTCTGTGTCGGTGTCCGATTGAAAAGTATAGCCTCTATTAATTAGTTCTTTTTTGAGTGGTTCATAGTTTTCTATAATACCATTATGAATGATAACTAAATCACCTGAATTTGAAAAATGCGGATGTGAATTAACATCATTTGGCACGCCATGAGTTGCCCAACGCGTGTGACCAATCCCCATGGAACCAACAGTACTTTGTTCGGATTCGGCTTTTTGTTCCAAATCAGAAACTTTTCCTTTTGTTTTACTTGATATGAATTTTTCGCCATCAAACAATGCCAATCCTGCACTGTCGTATCCGCGATACTCCAAACGCTTCAACCCCTTGATAATTATTGGGTAAGCGTCTTTTGGTCCGATATAACCTACAATTCCACACATATGATTAGTTGTTTTCTTTAGTATAATAGAGTTCTAACTTCATACGTAAATCACCATTATTGGCATCAGGGCCATAAAGTACGGTTCCAAACGGATTCATGGTAGAAGTTAAAGGGGTTTTTTCGTCGGATTCTTTAGTCGGATTCATTACCGAATTTGTAATATCACTTGCCACAACCAAACCTAAAGAAACATTGGTCGAATCTTTTCTTATTAAGTTATTGACATGATCTGTTATCTGGAATTGGTACCTGTACACGGACTCATTATTTGTTGTTAAAATACCATTGTAGCGTGATTTTAAAGGAAGCGTCGTTTGGTCGGTAGCATAATCAATTAATACTTGATTGTTTTTAAAGTCATACAAAAACAACCTGTTAGGATAAGATAAGGTGTCTGTGCCCGCTCTAGATTTGTCGATGTACAAAGTCAAAACAGCTTGATTAATTAACCAATCGTTTTGGATAATTGTTTCTAATTCATCGGCTTTTCCGCTACTGTTTGTGTCAGCTCCAAATAAATTAATGGTAGTAAAAACCGATTTTGCTCCACCTTTAACCCAAAAATTATTGCCAGGGTTATTATCAAAAGAAAAATTGTTTTCCAAAAGATTTACAGTCGTTGCTGAAGAGGAACGATCAGCCGAATGATCAAACCCCATTTTGAATTTAAAGGTTTTTCGCTCGCGTTTGATTTCATTAGACTCCGCATCAATTTCACCATCTTGCTTATAGATGAAAACCACCTCTCCTTGGGTTAAATCCAATTGAGCCAATGCGTTTTGATTGTTTGAATCAATTGCTTCAAGATACAAACCTCTGAAAAAATTTTTCAAATCACTAGAGTTTCTAATAGATTGGTATTGATTATTCTCAAAAAACTTCTGTTGGAAGTGATTTTTGTCTAAATCTAACCATATACCAGGTGAAAAGCGCTCTTTTACAACAGGATTTCCGTCGTCATCCTTTTGCAATTGACCATTTGCATCGTATGCATACAACTTGATTTCATCATGATTGAATTTAAATGTTGTATTTTGTGAAGGGTTTTCTGAATTATTCAAACGTTCATTTCCGTTGACTCCGATTTTGTGTTGATCAAATACAGCTTTTTCATCAGCATAATAATATTGCGTTTCAAAATTATTATTTGGATCTGCAGGTCTCAAGTAATACCCATTTTCATACACATTCAAGGTAAACGTTCCGTTTCCATAAACATCGGAAACTTTAAACGTTCTGTTTCCGTCTGAATCGGATGAAGCCACAGAACTTGTAAATGGAATATAGACGTAAACAGAATCCAACACGGGATTATTGCCTATATTTGACATATCGGCTCCAGTGTTCATTTCCAGTTGCGTAATAATGTGTGCGGAAGTCTTTCCAAAAGTGCTGTGGGAATAAACTCCTAAATTATTTATCGGTAAATCACGTGTATTAGCAATCCCCGATTCTTGATTATTTACCGCTATGTTTTCAACTGTATATTTGTCAAAACCAAACGAGTCGTTATCGATAACTTCTGACCCCATTTCCGTAAATTCTTGATCACAAGACCACGTTCCAAAGGCTAAAATAGATAAGACTATTACTTTTTGTATCGATGTTCTCTTCATATATCTTGCTGATTATACTTTAGTTAGATAGAACTCTGGGTAAAGCTCTGTCATTTTATCTTTTGCTTCGAAAGGTAAGAAAGGTTTGTTTGATGATTCTATATAATTTGTTAAATCTTCAGAAACATCTTCGGAGGAAATAATGACACCATCTGAATGATCGATTGCACTTTTAATGATATTTTCGTAGGTCGGTGTTTTGAAATCCTCAACATCCTTTTTGTCAAATTCATCAAAAATAATTTTTTCATACATAGAGTCAGATAGTTTACCATCAAAAGGTTTTGAATACACAGAAGTAACAATTTTTGTATCTGCAAAAATTGATTCGTCATTGTAAAATTTCTTCATGTATAAAGGCAAAAGTGAAGCCATCCAGCCATGGACATGGATTACATCAGGCACCCAATTGAGTTTTTTAACTGTTTCAACCACACCTTTTACAAAGAAAATGGCACGTTCGTCGTTGTCAGGAAATAAATTATTTTCCTCATCACGAAAAGTCCCTTTGCGCTTAAAATAATCATCGTTATCTATGAAATAAACCTGAATACGCTCTTTGGGAATTGAAGCAACTTTAATGATCAAAGGCATGTCCATGTCATTGATAACCAAATTCATACCAGACAGTCTGATAACTTCATGTAATTGATGTCTTCTTTCATTGATACATCCATATCTGGGCATAAAAATACGTATTTGACCTCCCATGTCATTAATCATTTTCGGAGTGTCAAAAGAAGCTTGGGAAACTTCATTTTCAGATAAATACGGCACTACTTCAGATGATACATACAATATCCTCTTCTCTCTCATCATTTGTTGTTTAAATTTAAATATACTTTCAAAAAGGCAAATTTACGAAATTTTGTTGACATTATTAAGTAAAGTGCTAATTTTGTACTCTCTAAAAATAAAAAAACATGAATGTATTTCATTCCAAAGATGCTTTGAAAACTTTTCTAGCCCTAGCAATTCAAGGGAACAATAGCATTGGTTTTGTGCCTACTATGGGAGCAATTCACCAAGGTCATCTCGCGTTGATGGAGCAAGCAATCAACGAAAATCAATTGGTGGTGGTTAGTATTTTTGTAAATCCGACACAATTTAACAATAATGAAGATTTAGAAAAATACCCTCGTACTTTGGAGCGCGATTTGACAATTATCGGACAGTTGTCGCCTCAAATCATTGTTTATGCTCCTAGCGTGGATGATATCTATCAAGGAACAACAGTTGCAGAACGTTTTGAATACGATGGACTAGAAAACGAAATGGAAGGAGCCAATCGGCCTGGGCATTTTGATGGTGTGGGAACCGTTGTGAAAAAGTTGTTTGAAATCGTTCAGCCCCAAAAAGCTTATTTCGGTGAAAAAGATTTTCAACAGTTGCAGATCATCCGAAAAATGGTCGAAAAAAATAATATGAATGTTGAAATCATCGGTTGTCCTATTTTCAGGGAAGAAAACGGTCTTGCAATGAGTTCAAGAAACGAACGATTGTCTGATAAAGCTAAACAAAAAGCTGCATTTATATATGAAACATTGTTGGAAGCACAAAAACTTTTTCAAAGAACGACCCTTTCAGATGTAATTTTGTTTGTGACCAGTTCTTTTCAAAATATGCCCGACTTTACACTCGAATATTTTATTATTGCCGACGAGGAATCGCTTGAATCGGCAACTAAAAAAGAATTGGGGAGGAAATACCGCGGTTTTATTGTTGTTCACATAGAAGAAGTGCGGTTGATTGATAATATAGCATTTAATTAGTTTCTTAATCACGATAAACATAATAAGGGATTTTGCGCAAAATTTAGACAATAATGAGTGAAATTATACTCATTATTTGAATGGAAGATTGAATATAACTCATAACAGTTGTTGTTGCTTCTACGCGCAAAACCTGTCCCGCAAGCTTTTTTTTATAAACTTGCGGCGTGTTACATAAAATTTATAACTTTGTCGCATGCAAATTGAAGTTTTAAAATCAAAAATCCACCGTGTTAAAGTAACAGGTGCCGATTTGAATTACATTGGAAGTATAACCATTGACAGTATTTTGCTGGAAGCCGCCAACATGATTGAAGGTGAAAAAGTGTCTATTGTTAATATCAATAACGGAGAACGCTTTGAGACATACATTATTGCAGGTCCAAAGGGTAGTGGCGAAGTTACACTTAATGGACCAGCAGCAAGACGGGTTCAAAAAGACGACATCATCATTGTAATTAGCTATGCTTTAATGGACTTTGAAAAAGCCAAGACTTTTCAGCCTTGGATAATATTTCCAAACGAGACTAAAAATACTTTGAAATAGCTTGTGAAGCTGTTTAAAAAAATACTAAATATCACACTCCCACTTTTGCTGGGAGTTTTTTTGGTTTATTATGCTTTCAATGAATTTTCAGACGATGAAATTCAAAAAATAAGAGAATATTTCAAAACTGCGGACTATTTTTATGTGTTGCTATCCTTGATTTTTATGAAAATTAGTCATATATCACGTGCTTATCGATGGAGATATAGTCTGCAATACTTAGGCTATCACTCTTCGTTTGTAAACAATTTCATGGCAATTTCTATTGGGTACTTGTTGAATCTAACCATTCCCCGTTCTGGCGAACTTTCAAGAGCAGCCGTATTACAAAAATACGAACGCATACCATTTGACAAAGGTTTTGGTACCATCATTGCTGAACGAATCGTAGATATGTTTTTTTTGTTTTTAATGGTAACACTTTCATTAATTTTACAATACGAGCAACTTAAAGCGTTCTTGTCCGAACACATTCCGCTGAACCAACTTTTGATATTTTTCGGACTTATGATTATAGCAATAATCGTTGGTTTGTATTGGTTCTATACTTCAAAATGGAAACTACTGATTTTTTTACGTTCAAAAATCAGTGGTTTGGTTGAAGGATTGCTTAGCATTTTTAAAATGCCTCATCGAACCCCCTTTTTACTTCATACCTTGATTATTTGGATTGCGTTTGTACTCACTTTTTATTTTGGTACAAAAGCAGTTCCCGAAACAAGTAATTTATCTCTTGGAACCACTATGGTTGCGTTTGTGGTTGGAAGTTTAACAATCAGTTTTACAAGTGGAGGTATAGGGGCTTTCCCATTATTAATTTCTAAGATTTTGGCATTGTATGGTATTCCTCTAGCTGCGGGAACCGCATTCGGATGGATACTTTGGAGCTCACAAACTGTTTTGGTTTTGTTACTAGGCGGTCTTTCGTTTTTATTACTACCTATTCTGAATAGAAAAAAAAGATGAAGTCGTTCATAAATTGTACGAAAGTTTATCTATAGTGTAGCACACCATACGTTATTTTCTGTTTTTTGTCATTCTATGCTTAATCTAAAATTACATTATATCATTAAAAACAGACATTCATTTTGAAGAAGTAATATAATCTGATAGATCTGTGGTGATTTTTGTGGAATGTGAATTCAGTATTTTGATTGATGATTGTTCATTTTTTCCTTGATAAAAAAGCGAACCGAAAAAATCAAGGCTATATAAAAAATGCCGTTCGGGATTTGTGTTTATAGTTTATTTACTGTTTTGATACTCATTATTCTTTAATAAAAAATCTGTGTTTAATGTAAATCAACTCTATTTTTTTATGACAATGTGTTTTGTCACTATTTTTGTTTTGCTGCGCTACAAAAATACCGCCAAAACAAGGTGAGTTTTCATCTCCATATCCCGACATGCACTGCGTTTTGTCGGGCCGTTAATAAATGCTCCTTACAAGGTCAGGAATTGTGTTTTGAATTCATTTACTGTTTTGATTGCTTGTTTTACTCTTTTGAAAACGTATTCCTGTTGTTGTATTCGCTAAAATTCGTACTTTTGTTGATTCATAGTGGTCGTTTTTAGAATTAATTTTAAATGAACTTGGCTTGACTTTTTCGCTTCAATCAAAAAAGTCTAGATGAGTTCAATACAAGTTTCTTATGGTAAAAGTAAAAACCGCGTTTTTTTGTTCGTCTTGTGGCACACAGTTTTCCAAATGGTTAGGACAATGCTCCTCTTGTAAACAGTGGAATACTATTGTGGAAGAAGTTATTCAAAAAGAAGAGAAAGTCGCTTGGCAGACCAAATCCACTTCGGGCGTCAGACGTGCTACTAAGCCGCTTTTAATTAACGAAATAGATAGCGCCAAGGAAATTAGAATGAATACTATGGATGGTGAGCTCAATCGGGTCTTAGGCGGAGGTATTGTTCCTGGCTCTATGATTCTTTTAGGAGGTGAACCAGGTATTGGAAAAAGTACACTTTTACTTCAAATTTCATTAAGATTGCCTTATAAAGTTTTGTATGTTTCGGGCGAAGAAAGTCAGAAACAAATAAAAATGCGAGCAGAACGCATCCATCCATCTAACAATTCATGTTATATTCTTACAGAAACCAATACGCAAAACATTTTTAAGCAAATAGAAACAGTGGAGCCAGATGTTTTAATCATCGATTCTATTCAGACCTTGCATACAGATTACATTGAAGCTTCAGCAGGTAGTGTTTCACAGATTAAAGAAACCACTGCCGAATTGATTAAATTTGCAAAAGAAACCGCCACACCTGTCATTTTGATTGGACATATTACGAAAGATGGAAACATTGCGGGCCCCAAAATATTAGAACACATGGTCGATACTGTTTTGCAATTTGAAGGCGATAGAAATCATGTATATAGAATTTTGCGTGCATTGAAAAACCGCTTTGGTTCTACTGCCGAATTGGGTATCTATGAAATGTTGGGGGCAGGCTTAAGAGAGGTTGCAAATCCTTCAGAGATTTTATTGTCCAATCGCGAAGAAGAACTTTCTGGGACGGCAATCGCATCTACTTTAGAAGGAATGCGTCCGCTGATGATTGAAACTCAAGCTTTGGTGAGTACTGCAGTTTATGGAACACCGCAACGAAGTGCTACTGGTTACAATCTAAAACGCCTCAATATGATATTAGCAGTTTTGGAAAAACGCGCCGGTTTTCGATTGGGGATGAAAGACGTCTTTTTAAACATTACGGGCGGAATATCCGTGGACGATCCAGCAATTGATTTAGCTGTAGTCGCTTCGATTTTATCTTCTAATGAGGACGAAGCTATTTCAAAAGACATCTGTTTTGCTGGAGAAGTGGGGTTATCTGGCGAGATTAGACCGATAAATAGAGTGGATCAGCGCATCCAAGAAGCTGAAAAATTGGGTTTTGCTAAAATTTATGTGTCTAAATATAATAAAGTGACCTATCAATCTAAAAATATTGAAGTGGTTTTGGTTACTAAAATTGAGGATTTGGTTAGCGCATTGTTTTAAATTTTTTTTGAGTCCCATAAAAAACCTAAACCTCGCCTGAGTTTTGTATTTAACAATTTAATTTTATTACAGTTTGTTTCTTTATCACAAATTTACATAAGCTGGCAAGGTGTTTGTAGATGATTTCTGTAATGTAACAATAATATACTTTTTATGAAAAGCATCCTAAACTCTATTGCTTTTGTCTTTAGCCTTTCGGCAATCGCACAAAGTCCTGTATTTACGCAAGCTCAAATTCAATCTGCTCGTGTATATAACAATGCAGCCGAATTGCATCACAAAACCTCGGCGCAAATTCCATCGGGAACTTCAGAAATTGTAATTACCAATGTGGCTAATTACTTGAATGAAAACACTGTTCAAATTGGGGTGCCAAAATACGTGACTGTGATGTCGGTCCAATTCACAAATGCTTATGTAGAAGAATATGATAATAATCAAGACTCACCACTAATCAAACCAGTCAGAGAAGAAATTGAAAAGAAAGAAATTGAAATCAAAAAGCTGAAAAATAAAATTACAACTGAAGAACACACCGTCGAATTGCTGGATAAGAATAGAACGATAGAAAGTCTTGAAAATTTTTCTGTAGCGGAGTTAAGTAAATTATTGGACTTTTACAAAAGTAAACGTACTGAACTTTCAAACAATATCGATCTTTTGAAAAAGCAAGAACTAGCCTTGCAAGAAGAGTTAAAAGTGCTTAAAGGAAAATTAACTTTTAACGCTTCAACTTCTGAAAAAACTTCTCAAGGTAAATTAATTTTGAATGTGATGAGTAGTCAATCGGGGGTTATTCCTGTAACTGTTTCCTATTTGACCACACAAGCAAGATGGCGTCCAAGTTATGAAATGCGTATTGAAAAAATCAACCAACCGATTCAAATGACTTATAAAGCTCAAGTGAGTCAAAATACTGGTGTGGACTGGCGAAATGTGAACTTATCCTTGACTAGCGGATCTGCCAATGAAAACACCGTTGCTCCTGAGCTTCGACCTTGGTTTCTAAACTATCCAAATAACGTCATCGCCAGAGGTGAAACCGCCGCGACTAGAGCAAGGGATTCTGGAAACGCTACAATGATGATGGAAACATTGGCTAAGCAAGATATGGCAACAGCCCCATCGACCATGGGAGATTATTTACAAATAAACGAGTCTCAACTAAATGTCAGTTTTAATATCGACATTCCTTACACTATTTTAAGCAACGGTAAACAACATAGTGTTGCTTTGAAAGAAACCGCTTTGCCAGCTACTTATCAATATATGAGTATTCCTAAATTAGATGCTCAAGCCTATTTGATCGCAAAAGTAAAAGACTATGCAAACTATAATTTATTGTCAGGAGAAGCAAATGTGATTTTTGAAGGAATGTACGTAGGGAAAACGTATATTAATGCTGATGTTACTCAAGATGAATTGCAACTGAGTTTAGGTAAGGATCCCAATATTTCAGTTTCTCGAACTTTGATTTCTGACAAATCAGGAACGAAAATGCTTTCATCTAGAAAGGTGCAGGACTTTGTTTACGAAATTACGGTAAAAAACAATAAAAAGGAAAATGTGAACCTTCATATAGAAGATCAATATCCAATCAGTAGTAATTCCGATATCGAAATTACTCTGACTGATAGAGATGGCTCCAAAGTAGATCCAGAATTAGGAAAATTGACTTGGGATGTAAATCTTAAACCAAATGAAACCACGAAATTCCGTTTTGGATATCAAGTAAAATCGTCCAAAGATCAAATATTAAGAATGTAATAAAAGCCTGAATTTTATTCTTTTTCTGGATTTACGTCGCTAATTATCAGTGCTATTTGTAAGGTTTTTCTGTGAGTTTCGAACTTTATCTAAAGAAACGCTTTGCGATTTCGATTTGACTGTTGGTTTACGGAAGTCAAGAGAAAGTTTTCAAAATGACGACGACGGTTACAAAACTGAGGTTGTAAGATTGTTGGGAAGTGTCAAATAATAAAAAGGCTGTGCTAAAAAAGACAGCCTTTTGTTTGTAAGGAGTGACTCCATCGGGATTCGAACCCAAATCTTCAGAACCGGAATCTGAAATTCTATCCATTGAACTATGGAGCCGTTAGGTGTTTATGCTGTTAAAAGTTTTTTTACAATTGAGGAAATGGTCTTTCCGTCGGCACGACCGGCAAGTTGAATGTTTGCCAATCCCATAACCTGCCCCATTGCTTGCATGCCTGAAAAGTTGCCATTGGATATAATTTCTTTAACGATGATTTCTATCTCACTTTCAGAAAGTTGCTCGGGTAGGAATTGTTTGATAACTGTTGCCTGAGCCAATTCGGGTTCAGCCAAATCAAGTCTGTTTTGTTCACTGAAAATGCTCGCAGCGTCTTCCCGTTGTTTAACCAATTTTTGCAGCAACTTAATTTCTTCTGCTTCTGTAATTGCTGTATCTGCTCCTGATGTTTGGGCTAATAACAGTTCAGACTTAATGGCACGTAATGCTTCCAAGGTGACTTGGTCTTTTGCTTTCATTGCCTCTTTTAATGCAGTTGTAATCGTTGTTTGCAGACTCATTTTCTCGTGATTTTAGATGAAGCGAAGTTATAAAAAAACCTCGAAACTACAAAGTAATTCCGAGGATTGGTAAATATAAATCTGATCGTAGAATTTAATCCACATTATCATGCAAAAATGAATTGTTTGAACGCAGTTGAACTTCGTTGTTTCTGTCGGATGAAAGTGAAGTCCTTGACAAGTTATTGTCTGGAGTTTGAGTCAAATCAACTCCCATTCTCTTGTATGCTGGCTCTTTCTCCAAATCATGAATTTCTGTATTGGATACATTAAATTTATGATTGAATTCTTTCATTTTACGTTTGCGTTCTTCAGCCCGACTACGCAAAATTTCATTAATAGAATTCTCTGTTGGCGATTGTTCATCCTGTACAAAGCGCGACGTTTCTGAAACAACTTTTTCTGTACGAACTGTAAAATCTAAAGCTTCGTCTTGTGTGGTTGCTTCTTTTTCAGCTTCTTTCGAGCTCAAAAGCTGTTCTTCAACTTCCATGTAATCATTCAAATCATAGCGGATTACCTCGTCCTGAACTTGCGCTTGTTCTGTTGGTTGCTCTTCGATTTCCCATTGATTTTCAACTTCATTGGCCGATTCTTGTTCATGTAAATCAAAGGTAAATTGCTGTCTCATAGATGGCTGTAACTCTTCTATGAGCTGTTTCGGTTTAATGATGACAAACTCAGGCTCGTGGACTTGAATGTCGCGTAAGTCTTTAGTTTTAACTCCGTTTGGCAATACATTTTCAGTCGACTGACTGGAATGCTGAGGTGCTTCTGTTGGAGTAACCAGATTTTGTTTAGATTCAATTGAAATTATTGTTTTTTTTTCAGTTTCGTTTCCCGATGTATCCTCCGATGCGTTGTCTAGGTTATAAACAATTTTTGGTTCAGATACGTTTAATGGATTGCTCAAAGGCTGCTCAGGCGTGGGTGCAGCAGAAAAACCACTACTGTTGTTTTCGGATAAATCAGCAGTTGCTCTTTGGTCTTCACCTAAGTGATGAATAATTTTGTTTTTATTTTCATCTACAGCATTAACAATCATTTTTTGTTGTTCGGGGTTAAATCCCGTTGCAATGATAGTAACTGAAATTTCGTCGCCCAAATTGGTGTCTTCTCCCACTCCCATGATAATGTTTGCATTATGTCCTGCTTCCATTTGAATGTGGTCGTTGATTTCTCCGATTTCATCCAAAGTGATTTCATTCTGTCCAGAAACAATTAATAACAGCACATTTTTAGCACCTGTAATTTTGTTATCGTTTAACAATGGAGAATCCAAAGCACTCACAATTGCTTCTTTAGCTCTGTTTTCGCCAGACGCTTCTGCCGACCCCATGATTGCAGTTCCCGAATTAGACAATACGGTTTTTGCGTCTTTCAGGTCGATGTTTTGTATATAGTGGTGTGTGATAACCTCAGCAATACCGCGTGAAGCAGTTGCCAAGACTTCGTCAGCTTTGGAGAAACCTGCTTTGAAACCTAAATTTCCATAAACTTCGCGCAATTTATTGTTGTTGATTACTATAAGTGAGTCAACATTTTTTCTTAAATTTTCTACACCTTTCAATGCTTGTTCTTGGCGAACTTTTCCTTCAAATTGAAAAGGAATTGTAACAATTCCGACGGTCAAAATATCGCGTTCTTTTGCCAATTGAGCAATTACCGGTGCGGCTCCGGTTCCTGTACCACCGCCCATACCAGCAGTAATGAAAACCATTTTTGTGTTACTGTCTAAAAATTGCTCGATTTCTTCGATGCTTTCTAACGCTGATTGTTGTCCTACTTCGGGATTTGCACCTGCTCCTAAACCTTCTGTTAATGTTACTCCCAATTGTATCTTGATTGGCACGGGGCTGTTGTCAAGAGCCTGGGAGTCAGTGTTGCATACTACAAAGTCCACTCCTTTTATACCTTGGTTATACATGTGGTTTACGGCATTGCTACCACCGCCACCAACTCCAATTACTTTAATTACATTCGATTTGTTTTTTGGCAAATCTGGAGAGAATGCTAAGTTTTCAAATGTCTGATCCATATGCTTTGCAATATTATTTTTTATTCTGCTTTATCAATAAATTCTTTAAACTTTCTTATAAATTTGTCGAGGAATCTGTTTTCTATATATCCTGAAGTTCCTCCTTTTTCAACATCAACTTTTGATTTTGTTTTGTTTTCATCGTTCTCATCTTTAATTGATGCTGTGATTGGGTGCATTTGGAAAGGCTTACTTTCGGTTTCCACTCTATTTTCAGTCGATGTCACTTTATTTTGTGGTTTATCTTCATTTACTTGTTCTTGAATATAAAGCCTGCTTCGCAAGTTATTTACATCGCTTTCCATCATCAAACCAACGGCAGTTGCAAACAAAGGACGTGAAACTAATTTGGCGGATTCGCCTGAAATATGTTCACTTGGAAAACCAATTCTCGTTGTAATTCCAGTGATGTATTCTACCAATTGCTTGATATGTTTCAATTCAGAACCGCCACCAGTCAAAACGATTCCAGCGATGAGTTTTTTACGTGGATTATCGTAACCATAGGCTTTGATTTCTGAAAAGACCATTTCTATGATTTCTACCACTCTTGCATGAATGATTTTGGATAGGTTTTTCAATGAAATTTCCTTTGGTTCTTGTCCTCTCAGGCCTGGAATAGAAACAATTTCATTTTCTTTATTTTCTCCTGGCCAAGCAGAACCGAAACGAACTTTTAATTGTTCTGCCTGTTTTTCAATAATTGAACACCCTTCTTTGATGTCTTCTGTTATCACATTTCCTCCAAAAGGTATCACGGCTGTATGACGAATGATGCCGTCTTTGAAAATAGCTAAATCCGTTGTTCCGCCACCTATGTCAATCAAGGCTACACCAGCCTCTTTTTCTTCTTGACTCAAGACAGAATCTGCGGATGCTAATGGTTCTAATGTGAGTCCTGAAAGCTCCAGTCCTGCGTCTTTTACACACCTGCCAGCATTGCGAATAGATGCAGATTGACCAACAACCACATGAAAACTTGCTTCTAATCTTCTACCGTACATTCCGATAGGTTCTTTGATTCCGTCCTCTTCGTCAACTTTAAACTCTTGTGGTAATACGTGTATAATTTCTTCGCCAGGCAACATGTTTAATTTCTGTACTTGTGCAATCAGTTTTTCAATGTCTAATTCGGAAATCATCGAATCGGGATTGTCTCTAGTAATGTATTCTTGATGATGAATACTTCGGATGTGTTGACCAGCAATCCCCAAGACCACGTCGGTGATTTTACAACTCGATTCGATTGATGCCTGCGATACAGCATGTTGTATCGATTGAATGGTCTGTGCGATATTGTGAACCACTCCACGTTTTACTCCTGAGCTTTTTGCGTTGCCAATACCTAATATTTCCAACTTCCCATACTCATTTCGCTTTCCAACCATTGCAACAATTTTTGTTGTTCCAATGTCTAACCCTACTGCAATGTTTCCTTTATCCATATCTTTTTATTTCATGCAAACTACTTGTTCAGTAAATCTTAAATTAATGTTTTTATATTCTTTTACAACGGTATCGTTTTTAGCATAATGTACAAATGCTTTGTAATTATCCAATTTACGTTCGATTTCTTTTAAATGACCGAATTCCACCTGATAATTGTAATCCCGAACCGAGAATATTAACGATTGATCTGGATTGATTTTGATTCCAGTCACGGTGGTTTTATAGAAATCGTCAGTATTAATTATGTTTAACAATTCTATGAAACGATTTTTGTTCTCTTTCTTCAAATTTCCTGTAATCAAAGGAACATGCGCACTGAAATGTTCTGAAAGTGGCATCTCATTCCCTTCAATATCAATATAGAATGATTCGTTCTGACTGATAACACGAGCAATTGCTGTCTTTTGGGTAACTTCAGAGGATAAAACTCCATCCACACTTAGAAAAACCTCAGAATGTGCAATCATAGGATGTTCATTTAATTGACTTTCAATTAGCATCAAGTCCACTTCTTTTTTCGAAATTGTCAAGCTGTCTGGAAAATATCCAACAATTAAACGCTCAACCATCTCTTGGGTGATAAAATGATTATTGCTGCTCAATAATTTCACTTCCACTCTCTCAATACTTCGAGATTCATTACGTTGATTGGCAAAAACCAATAATGACCCCATAAGTACAAGAACTCCAAGCAGACATACGTCAAACCATTTGATTTTTTTAATCATTTTACGTTGTTTTATTTTCTAATTTATGTTTAATCTCATCAACCATTTCTCCAACGTCTCCGGCACCAATAACTACAAGAACTTCGGGTGTATTTTGCGATAAAAAAGATACTAATTCTTCCTTTTCTAGCAAAACTTTAGAAGGTGAATTTATCTTACTTATCAACACTTCCGAATTTACACCTTCAATTGGCAACTCCCGAGCAGGATAGACTTGCAAGAGAATGATGTTTTCAAATGTTGATAAACTATTGGCAAACTCGTCCATAAAATCTCTTGTGCGAGAGAATAAATGAGGTTGAAACACGGCTGTAATCTTCTTATTCGGGTACATTTCGTGTACTGCCTGGCTCACGGCATTTATTTCTGTTGGGTGATGTGCGTAATCGTCAATCATCACTAATTTTTCTGTATTGATCTTATAGGAAAAACGTCTGCGGATCCCTTTAAAACTATCTAAACCTGATTTAATTTCTTCGTTGCTTAAACCATAGGTTTTTGCCATTGCCATTGCTAAAGTGGCATTTAAAACGTTGTGAATGCCGGGCATTGACAAGCTGATGTCTGCGATGGTTTCGCCTTTAAAATCTAAATCAAAAACACGTTTGCCGTTTTCGAATCGCAGATTGTATGCGTTGATTACTGCTGTTCCGTTTACCGAAACTTCTGTTCCGTTGATGTTTTCAATTCCTTGAGCGATAAACAAATGATCTTTATCGCTTATTTTTGCTGCAAATTCTGCAAACGATGATTTAATAGCATCGTTGGTTCCGTAAATATCCAAATGATCGGCATCGTCTGAAATTAAACAGGCTATATTTGGATGCAAGTGCAAGAAAGATCGATCAAACTCATCGGCTTCTACAACCGTAGCATCTGTTCCGTTACCAATTAAATTCGTATCGTATCCTTCAACAACTCCGCCTAAAAAAGCAGTAACCGGAGCGTTTGCAGCAACCAGAATATGTGCCAACATGCTTGATGTGGTTGTTTTTCCGTGTGTACCAGCAACGGCTAATGAAAAAGTATTTTGAGTAATTAAACCCAAAACTTCTGCACGCTTTTTTACTGTAAAACCATTATTTTGAAAATAATTAAGTTCAACATGATTTTTTGGAACAGCCGGCGTATAAACCACCAATGTATCTTCGGTATTTTGATAATCTGCTGTAATATTTTCTAAATCGTCGGTGTAATGAATGACAATACCTTCGGCTTCTAACTCGTGTGTTAACTGCGTAGGCGTTTTGTCGTAACCGGCAACATTTTTACCAATACGCTTAAAGTATCGGGCAATGGCACTCATACCAATGCCTCCGATTCCAAGAAAAAATATGTTTTTATAGTTGCTCATTTTGTAATTTCTTGATTTTTCTTTTTGATACTTTGTATATTTTTCAATTTTTTTCTTTATTAATCTTTATAAATGAATTTAAAAATAAATTCGAAGGTGCTTGTCTCACATATTCAATCTCACGATTTGGATTGATTTTTATATGATATTCAGAAAATTTATCAAACTTTCTAAATAATATTTCTTTATTAAATTCTTCTTCAAATGAATAGTTTTCATTTATCAAATAGTAAAGTGTATTTGTTAGTCTTTGCTCTATATTGTTATTAAGCTTATTATATTCTTTCAACTCTGAATGTATGAATATAATTATCGGGAAATATGAATTGTTACCTGAAATCCAAACATTTGAACCGTATAATTCAATTTCATTTGTTTCGATATTTACCTTGTAATTTATTTCTTCAAATTCATTGTAAGGCATATTCTGATACTTTGTATAGAAAACTTCAATTTCAGCAACTGGAATATCTCTTTCAAATTTTACTTTGAAAGAAAAAATATTTCCAGCATCCCTTTGTCCGAAAACCATTGTTGACAGAAGAATGAAAAATGATAATATGTATTTTTTCATGTTCATATTTTACTTCTCGATACGTTTCATTTCATTAGACTACTCGAAGTGACGTTTAACTTTACAACTTTGTAATTTAACATTTGTTTACTATTATTTCTCTTCTTAAATATTAATTTTCTAAAATGCTTTGTACTGATGTTTTTTCTAATTTGGAAAAAGCAAACCATTTTTTGCCTAAATCTTTGAGTGAGGCTCCAAGATGGTAAACTTCTTTGTTGTCAATTATCAAAAACCTGTCATGGCTTTGTGTGAAATTTTTTACTTCAAAACCTCCGTATTGTTCGTTTGCTTTTTGTAAATCCAAAAGCAATTGTTTGGTCGCTGGCTTGGTAAATAAAACTACTTTTACATT
>Ga0209075_1001870_pt1 | contig 19278 bp, 19 predicted proteins | sample Stecom2011_FD_187523 | JGI IMG/M metagenome (GOLD analysis project Ga0209075, IMG submission 187523) | Agricultural soil microbial communities from Utah to study Nitrogen management - Steer compost 2011 (SPAdes) (version 2) | ecosystem: Environmental > Terrestrial > Soil > Agricultural land...
CCACCTTGGCTCCAGCGTTAAATTGGCCGTGAACATACCGTCGGGGTTCATGTTTTGCTAAACTGCGCGCCCTTTATTTATCGCCACTTTCATATCCTCAACGAGACTTGCCCATGAGCGCCGATTCCTTCCCAAATATTCGCATCGTACTAGTGAACACCACTCACCCCGGCAATATTGGTGGGGCGGCACGGGCCATGAAAAACATGGGGCTGGAGCGCTTGTATCTGGTTGCGCCCAAGGAGTTTCCCTCGGACAAAGCCGTGTGGCGTTCGGCGGGCGCGCTGGACGTATTGGATAATGCAGTTGTGGTGGATTCGCTGGATGAAGCGATCGGCGGTTGTAGTCTTGTGGTGGGCACCAGTGCGCGCGAGCGTCGTATTCCCTGGCCGTTGCTGGATCCTCGGGAATGCGGGGAGAGCGTTTGGCAGGAGTCGCGTCAACACGAAGTGGCGGTGGTTTTTGGTCGTGAAGATCGGGGGCTGACAAACGAAGAGCTGCATAAATGTAATTATCACGTACATATTCCAGCCAACCCGGATTATAGCTCGCTCAATTTGGCCACTGCCGTACAAGTAATTTGTTACGAGATCCGCATGGCTTTTTTAACCGCTGACGGCGCTAAGGCTCTGCCGCCCACCGAATGGGATATGCCGCGCGCCGACGCCCAATCGTTGGATGCTTATTATCAGCACCTTGAAGAAACGTTGATTTCCATCAGCTTCCTTGATCCCAAGAATCCCAAACAAACAATGACCCGTCTGCGTCGCTTATATAACCGCGTGCGCCTCGATCAAATGGAACTCAACATTTTGCGCGGCGTATTAACCGGCATGCAGAACCATATTTACTACACCAACAAAAAATTGGACCAATTGGAGCAGGCTGCTAAAGCCACGCCAGAGTCTGATGCATGACGATTGACTGGGGCTATCAGCCCTGAACAGTAAATATCCATTGGAAAATCGTGAATACTTGAGTAAAATACTCGGTTATAGGCGGTCGGCCAATATCTCAAGCTGACCATGAGATATTTGACCACTTGTTTCAACCATGGAATTTGCTATGAGACTCACGACCAAAGGCCGCTATGCGGTAACGGCGATGCTGGATCTGGCGTTACACAGTGAGCAAGGGCCGGTTAATTTGGCTGATATTTCTGCACGACAAGGAATCTCTTTGTCTTATCTGGAGCAACTATTTGCCAAACTGCGTCGCTTTAATCTGGTGCGCAGTGTGCGCGGACCCGGCGGCGGTTATTGCCTGGTTGCAGCGACCAGTGATATTTCGGTGGCACAGGTTGTCGACGCGGTCAGTGAATCCTTGGATGCCACCCGCTGTGAAGGGAAGGGTAATTGTCAGGATGGCGAGGTGTGTTTGACCCATCATTTATGGCATGACCTGAGCGGACAGATTCATCATTTTCTTAACGGGATTACTTTGGCTGATCTGGTTGCTCGCGCCGATATTCAAGCCGTTTGTCAGCGTCAGGATTCGCGTCTCACGGCCGCGCAACCTCATAGTCACTCCGGGCAGCATATCGCGTGCAGCGAAATTCAGTAATTTATTCTGAGAAGGTCAACGTGAAATTAGCGACAAACCAAAACACCATACGCAAACCGGTCTATCTGGATTACGCGGCGACCACGCCCGTAGCGCCAGAAGTTGCCGAGCGGATGATGCAGTGTTTAACGCTGGAAGGAAATTTTGCCAACCCCGCTTCTCGTTCACACGCTTATGGTTGGCAGGCAGAAGAATCAGTTGAAGAAGCGCGCGCACAAGTGGCGGCGTTACTCAATGCTGATCCACGCGAAATCGTATGGACCAGTGGTGCAACCGAGGCCAATAATCTGGCCTTAAAAGGTGCCGCAGCGGTCTATCGTCAAGAGCACGCCAGCGGCGGGCACATCATTGTCTCCGCCATCGAACATAAAGCAGTGCTGGATCCGGCAAAATGGCTTGAACAGCAAGGCTTTGATGTGAGCTACCTGCAGCCCGATAGCACGGGTCGCATTGCGCCGGATACGCTTACTGCCGCGCTTCGTGATGACACCTTTTTGGTGAGCATCATGCACATTAATAACGAACTTGGTTGTATTAATGATATCGCTGCGCTTGGAGCAATCTGTCGTGATCAGGGTAGCTTGTTTCATGTCGATGCCGCACAAAGTGCGGGCAAAGTCGCTCTGGATATGCAGCTGCAACCAGTAGATCTGCTGTCGCTGTCTGCCCATAAGTTCTATGGCCCCAAAGGCGTTGGCGTACTTTATGTACGCCGTCATCCAGACGTTAAAATTCTCGCGCAGATACACGGGGGCGGCCATGAACGCGGGCTGCGTTCGGGTACTTTAGCAACTCACCAGTGCGTCGGATTAGGTTTTGCCGCTGAGTTGGCGAATCAATTTCTGGCGACTGAGCCTACACGCATAGCCGCTTTACGTGATCAATTGTGGCAAGGCATTAGCGGTTTGCCCGGCGTGCAGCTCAATGGTCATTTAAGTGAACGATCATGCAATCATTTGAATGTGGCTTTTGGCGGTTGTGATGGAGAGATGCTGTTGCTTTCTCTGCGTGACATCGCTGTATCGAGCGGATCAGCGTGCAACTCCGCCAGTTTGTCGCCCAGTTACGTTTTAAAAGCCATCGGGTTGAGTAACGAACTTGCGCAAGCGTCCATACGTTTTAGTTTGGGTCGCTATACATCAACGGAAGACGTGCAATTTGCCATTGATCACATACGACAAACTGTTAAGCGTTTACACAAATGATGAATTTTCATTGCAGGGCTTGTCGTAAGTTATATGCATCAAGGTAACTACAGCTTGTAACCAAATATTTACACGTGTTTGGTGATGGGCAAAACAAGAAAGAGATAGACAACCGTATTTAGTGCAGATGAATTGTTAATCGACAATTCAGATAACTCCGGGCAAAGCCCTGAGCAGAGGTGAAGTGATGACTGAACAAGTTGAACATTTGATCAAGAAAGAATACGCCGCAGGGTTTCATACGTTGATCGAGTCCGAAACACTGGCGCCAGGCCTGAATGAAGACGTTATTCGTTTCATTTCTGCTAAAAAAGACGAGCCTGAGTGGTTGCTGGAGTGGCGTTTGCAGGCATTTAGAGCCTGGAAGGAAATGGAAGAGCCGGAATGGGCTCATGTGAAATATCCTCCGATAGATTTTCAATCGGTGTCTTTTTATTCCGCGCCCAAAAGCATGGACGACAAACCCAAAAGTCTTGATGAGGTCGATCCCGAGCTGTTAAGAACCTACGAAAAGCTGGGTATTCCGCTGCATGAGCAAGCGGTTCTTGCTGGTGTTGCCATGGACGTTGTTTTTGACTCGGTATCGGTGGTCACGACCTTCCGCGAAAAGCTTGCCGAGGCGGGTGTGATTTTTTGTTCCATCAGCGAAGCAGTAAAAAAACATCCAGAGCTGGTAAAAAAATATATCGGTTCAGTTGTTGCACAAAAAGACAACTACTATGCCGCGCTAAACTCCGCGGTCTTCTCCGATGGCTCGTTTGTCTATATCCCCAAAGGTGTACGTTGCCCCATGGAGCTGTCGACGTACTTCAGAATTAATGAGCAGAACACCGGGCAATTTGAGCGTACCTTGATCATTGCCGATGAAGGATCGCATGTTAGTTATCTTGAAGGCTGTACTGCACCCATGCGCGATGAAAATCAGCTGCACGCGGCGGTGGTGGAATTGGTCGCTCTGGATAACGCCGAAATTAAATATTCGACCGTACAAAACTGGTATCCCGGCGATGAAGAAGGCAAGGGTGGTATTTACAATTTTGTAACCAAGCGCGGTGTGTGTCATACCAGTGCCAAAATTTCCTGGACTCAGGTAGAAACCGGTTCAGCAATTACCTGGAAATATCCCAGCTGTATATTGCGCGGCGATAACAGTGTGGGCGAGTTTTATTCAGTAGCGCTGACGAATAATTTTCAGCAAGCGGATACTGGAACCAAAATGATTCACATTGGTAAGAATACGCGCTCAACGATTATCTCCAAAGGTATCTCTGCCGGTCGCAGTTCGAACGCGTATCGCGGTTTGGTACGTATGAATCCGAGTGCCGAAGGTGCGCGTAATTACACGCAATGTGATTCATTATTGATTGGTGATAAGTGCGCTGCTCACACCTTTCCTTACATCGAAAGTAAAAATTCCACCGCTGTGATTGAGCACGAGGCAACCACATCAAAAGTGAGTGATGACCAATTGTTTTTATGTCAACAGCGCGGGTTGGATGCGGAAAAAGCGGTATCAATGATCGTCAATGGTTTTTGCCGCGAAGTGTTTAAAGAGTTGCCCATGGAGTTTGCCGTTGAAGCTGGCAAGTTGTTGGAAGTGAGTCTTGAAGGCTCAGTAGGTTAATCAAGCGCGCGAGCGCGAACGACATTACCTGAATTGGATTTAATTATGCTGCGTATTACTGATTTGTTTGCACGAGTAGAAGAGAAAGAAATTCTTAAAGGGTTGAGCCTCAGTGTTAAGCCAGGTGAAGTTCACGCCATCATGGGTCCGAACGGCTCGGGGAAAAGTACTCTGGGCAATGTCTTGTCCGGTCGGGATGGGTATGAGGCAACTGGCGGCAGCATCGAGTTTAAGGGGCAAGACTTGTTGGAGTTGAGCACCGAAGAGCGCGCACGTGAGGGCTTATTTCTTGCGTTTCAGTACCCGGTGGAAATCCCCGGTGTGAGCAATATGGAATTTTTAAAAGCTTCTGTGGATGCCAAGCGCAGACATCGCGGAGAACCGGAATTATCTGCCATAGAGTTTATGAAGCTCGCACGCGAAACCAGCAAACGTGTCGATCTGGATCAAGCGTTTTTGAAACGCGGTGTTAACGAAGGCTTCTCCGGTGGAGAGAAAAAGCGTAACGAGATCATGCAGATGATGTTGTTAGAGCCGAGCCTGTGCATCCTCGACGAAACGGATTCAGGTTTGGATATCGATGCCCTGCAAATTGTTGCCAATGGCGTTAATGCCATGCGCGCTGCCGATCGCAGTTTTATTGTGGTAACTCACTATCAGCGTCTGTTGGATTACATTGTGCCGGATTTTGTACACGTTCTGGCCGATGGCAAGATTATTAAATCTGGCGATAAAGAACTGGCGAAAGAATTGGAAGCCAAAGGTTACGGTTGGCTTGAAAATGAGGTGGCGTAATTCATGTCTGACTTTCAACAGCAAGCAGTACGTCTGGCCGCTCAGCAACAGACCCCTGAATGGCTGAGTAATTTACGTCAGCATTCAGCCGAGTCCTGGCTCGCGAGTGCCTGGCCTACGCGTAAAACTGAACAGTGGAAATACACCCCTTTATTGCCATTACAAAAAACGGGTTTTAATTCCTGGGGAGTTAATAACACTGATTGGCAAAACTCAATTGAGCTTCTTACGCTGGATGCAACGCGTCTGGTGTTTGTGAATGGTGTTTTTGATGCTGCCAGCTCCAGCGAACTGCCACCGGAAGTCGTGCGCTTTAGTGAAGCGAACGATGAAGAAAAGTCCCTTATTCAAAAACATCTGGGGAAGGTGGTCGACGGTGAAAAACATTTATTCGCTGTGTTGAGTAATACCTGGATCGCGGATGGTTTGTTAGTGCATGTACCGCGCAACCAAACGTTAGCCAAACCCATTTATGTTGTGCATGTTTCTACTCCAGGTGCTGAGCCTACGACCGCCAATCAACGGTTGTTGATGGTATTGGAGCAAAGTGCTCAGGCCGAAGTGATCGAACATTATCTCTCTACCGATGCGCAACAAAACGGCTTCGTAAACAGCTTAAGCGAAATCGTTATTGGCGAAAATGCGAGCTTGCATCACTACCGCTTAAATATGGAAGAGGAAAATCTTCTGCATGTGGGCGGAGTGCACGTTGATCTATTGGCAAATGCCAGGTTGCGTGGTTTTACCCTGGCCTATGGCAGTCAGTTAAAACGAATTGATTACCAAATCAATCATCGTGGAGCAGGAGCCGAGACGGATCTGCAAGGTATTTACTTGCCCCGTCACAATCAGATGGTGGATTACCATACTAATCTCCAGCATTGGGCACCTCATTGCACCAGCAGTGAAATTTTCCGTGGAATTATGAGCGACTCGGCACGCGCCGTATTTAACGGACGAATTCATATTCATCCAGACGCGCAAAAAACGCTGGCGGAATTGAGTAATAAGAATTTGTTGACCTCCGATAAGGCCGAAGTGAATACCAAGCCTGAACTGGAAATTTATGCTGATGATGTGAAGTGCGCTCATGGCGCGACAGTGAGTCAGCTAAATCACACCGCCTTATATTATTTGCAAAGTCGTGGCATCTCTCGTCAGGAAGCAGAAGTCATGATGAGCTTTGGCTTTATCAATGAGCTTCTGCAAAACGTGGCACAACCTGCGGTGCAGGATTATTTAATTCCGCGTCTTGCACGTCTTTTTGGTCGCGACGCGGCTTTATTACAGCGTATCCAGCATGACTAATATGACCACTCCGAGTATTCAGATAGCTGCCTTTGACATCGAGCGTATACGGCAGGATTTTCCGATTTTACATCAACAGGTAAATGGACATCCGCTGGTTTATTTCGACAATGCAGCGACCACGCAAAAGCCCAATGCTGTCATTGACGCGATCGTTAAATATTATCGCGAAGACAACAGCAACGTGCATCGCGGTGCCCATACGTTAGCTGACCGTGCCACAGCAAAATTTGAAGCTGCACGGATAACCATTGCGCGTTTTATCAATGCGCCGGTGATTAACGGTTCAGCGAAACAAGTGTTGTGGACGCGTGGCACGACCGAAGGCATCAACCTGGTTGCTGCATCCTGGGGGCGGAGCAATCTAAAAGCTGGAGATCGCGTTCTGGTTTCTGCGATGGAGCATCACTCCAATATTGTTCCCTGGCAAATGATTGCACAGGAGGTTGGTGCATCGGTTGAACCTATCCCGGTAGATGCAAATGGCACACTGGATATAAATGCCTTTGAAGCAATGCTCGATGAACGCGTCAAAATGGTATCGATAGGTCATGTGTCTAATGCGCTCGGTACAGTAAATCCCATCGAAAAAATTATCCCGCTGGCTCATGCGGTGGGCGCAAAAGTTTTGGTTGATGGTGCACAGGCGGTGAGTCATTGGGCTGTCGATGTGCAAGCGCTGGATTGCGATTTTTACGCGTTTTCTGCCCACAAAGTTTTTGGGCCCACCGGTCTCGGTGTGCTCTACGGCAAGCTGGAGCTGCTTGAGGCGATGCCGCCTTATCAGGGCGGTGGCGAAATGATAGAAACCGTCAGTTTCGCGGGCACCACCTACAACCAGTTGCCGTATAAGTTTGAAGCAGGCACGCCGGATATTTCAGGCGCTATTGGCTTGGCTGCAGCGATTGATTATCTGAATGCAATGGATCGCGAGGCCGCCGCGGCTCATGAGCAGGCACTGTTGAGCTATGCCGAAGAAAAAGCACGGGCGACATCGGGTATCCGTTTGGTCGGTACCTCGGCAAACAAAACCAGTGTGATGAGCTTTTTACTCGAAGGAGCCCATCCTCATGATTTGGGGATGTTGTTGGATAAGCAGGGTGTCGCGGTGCGCACAGGTAATCACTGTGCCCAGCCGCTGATGGATCAGTTTGGCATTCCCGGCACCGTGCGCGCCAGCTTCAGCTTTTACAATACTTTTGCAGAAATAGACCAATTATTTCTAGCATTGGAAAAAGCAAAAACCTTTTTGCTTTAATGAATTTCAGGAGTTTGTAATGAGCGTTGAATCCTTTGATCCAGTACAGCAGGCTGTTTCTGTTAGCGAGGCAGCGATAGCGCATTTCAAGCGGCAGCTGATGAATAACAAAGATGCAAAAGCCGTGCGTTTAAGTATTAAGCAGAGCGGCTGTACCGGCTTTATGTATGTGGTTGATTTGGTATCTATCGGGACTGATGATGATGTGCGTTACCCATTAACCGATGGCGTCGAGCTGCTGGTTGACAAGTCCAGCCTGCCGGTGGTCAGCGGTACCCGCATTGACTACGTCACTGAAGGTGTTAATCACCAGCTTAAGTTTCTCAATCCTAACGCCAAAGACTATTGTGGTTGTGGCGAAAGTTTCAGTGTGAATTAATTTATGGTCGCAGCAGAAAAACGCATAGTAGTAGCGCAGGAAGATTGTCCTGCGCGGCGGGTTCCGGATGGCACACCTCTTACCATTCCGAAAGACACCTTTGTCACTATTACCCAATCTCTGGGCGGCAACTATACCTTGACCTATCATGGTCAGATGGTGCGGGTGGACGGCAGCGATGCGGCGGCATTAGGGCTTCCATCTGAAACATTAAGCTTTCCCGCACCGACTGACGAACTCATTAATGAAGAGCAGGTATGGCAGGCGCTGGGAACGGTATATGACCCTGAAATTCCCATTGATCTCGTGAATCTGGGGTTGATCTACGGCGTTCAGATTGACCAGAGTGCCAAGCGTGTCGATATCCAGATGACGCTAACTGCACCTGCTTGCGGTATGGGGCCGGTGTTAGTGGGAGATGTGGAATATCGCGTACGCAAGGTGCCGAATGTGGCTTCGGTCAAAGTCGAATTGGTCTTCGATCCCGCCTGGCGCCGTGAAATGATGAGCGAAGAGGCACAGCTTGAAACCGGTATGTTCTTTTAGCGCTAGAATTATTGCTTTTGCATTGCCAGACATCTTACCTACACGAGCTGTGCTACACTGCGCGGCTTTTATTTGATGACGAAAGACTTACTTATGACCCAATTTGGCATCGACATCAGCGCCGATGACATTATCGACACCCTGGGCTTTTTTGACTCCTGGGAAGATCGCTACAAATACATCATTGACCTTGGCAAAGAGCTGCCCCCGCTTGATGAGGTTCATCGTGTCGAACCCAATCAGGTAAAAGGATGCCAAAGCCAAGTCTGGCTGATTAGTGAAAAGCGCAACGAACAGCTTTATTTTGCTGCAGATAGCGATGCGTTTATCGTAAAAGGCCTTCTTGGGGTTGTTTTAGCTGCATATAACGGCAAAACGCCACAGCAAATTATTGATTTTGACATCGAGGCTTACTTTGGTGAGCTGGACCTGATTCAGCACCTTAGCGTCACACGTGGCAACGGTTTGCGAGCGATGGTAAAACGTATCCAGGATACAGCAGCGGCTGTTTAGACTATTCGCTGCAGGGGCGGCGCGCAGTCATGGATGTAAACCGCGCTCTCCGGGGCTTTCTCCTCAAACCTGATCACGTTTCCCGTCAACTTGTTGTTGCCCTCCGGTATTTCATATAAAAGATCATTATATCCGCGTATAATTCACCGATTTTTGTACTTTTATGGGGTGGGCTGCTTTGGCCAGAGCCAAATTACAGCTGACCAACTTACTATTGAGAAGGATACGGAGTTACTCATGGCTGTAGAGCAAACATTATCTATCGTTAAACCTGATGCGGTAAGCAAAAATCATATTGGCGAGATCTACGCCCGTTTTGAAAAAGCCGAACTTAAGATTGTTGCAGTAAAAATGCTCCATCTGACCCGCGAGCAGGCTGAAGGCTTTTATGCCGAACATACCGGTCGCCCTTTTTTCGAAGGCCTGGTTAAATTTATGACCTCAGGGCCTGTGTGTGTACAGGTACTTTCAGGTGAAAATGCGATTGCATTGAATCGTGAATTGATGGGTGCTACTGACCCACAAAAGGCCGCTGCCGGGACTATCCGGGCGGATTTCGCTACAGCGATCGATACCAATGCTGTGCATGGTTCAGATTCGCCCACGTCGGCCGCACGTGAAATTGCATATTTTTTTAAACCCACTGAAATTTTCGCGCGCAATTAATTAGGCGCCCAATAGACCTAACAGGTAATACCATGGTTAATCAGACAGAATCCTTCCAGACCAATGCGGCGGCCGAAAATCCGATACGCGAGGATGCTGCCACATCGGTTGCCAAGGTTAATCTATTGGGCTTGCCGGAAGCCAAGCTGGCTGCTTTCTTTGAAAGTCTGGGTGAAAAACGTTTTCGTGCTGTACAGGTGATGAAGTGGATCCATCAGCTGGGGGCCGATAACTTTGATGATATGACCAATGTCAGTAAAGATCTGCGTAATAAGCTGAAGCAGGTTGCTGAAATCCGCCCTCCGGAAGTATTGAAACAGCTTGACTCTGTCGATGGCACACGTAAATTTCTGATTCGTGTCAGTGGCGGTAACGTGGTGGAAACGGTTTATATTCCGGAAGGAGATCGCGGAACACTCTGTGTATCATCACAAGTTGGCTGCTCATTGGATTGCAGCTTTTGTGCGACTGGAAAACAGGGTTTTAACCGCGATCTTACCGCTGCAGAAATTATCGGTCAGGTTTGGATTGCGGCTAAATCCTTCGACCAGCTAACACCTAATGCCAAGCGCAGCGTGACGAATGTGGTCCTGATGGGAATGGGGGAGCCACTTTTAAATTTTGATAACGTTGTCGATGCAATGAATTTGATGATGCATGACAATTGCTACGGGATTTCAAAGCGCCGGGTCACCTTGAGTACTTCAGGTGTCGTGCCCGCACTCGACCGTTTAAGCCAATATACCGATGCTTGCCTTGCAATTTCGCTGCATGCACCTAACGATGAGCTGCGTAATCAACTGGTTCCAATCAATAAGAAATATCCTATTGCCATGCTGCTGGATTCTGCCAAGCGTTATATCGAAGCTATGCCTGATACCCACCGTAAAATTACGATCGAATACACCTTGATTGATCAGGTTAACGATCGTCCGCATCATGCGCAAGAGCTGGCGGAGCTTCTTCGGGATGTTCCGGTTAAAATCAACCTGATTCCTTTTAACCCTTTTAATTTATCCGATTATAAGCGTGTGAGTAATAATGCTTTACGACGCTTTCAGGATATTTTAATGGAGGCTGGATATATCACGACTGTGCGCACAACGCGCGGTGATGATATCGACGCGGCGTGTGGACAGCTGGCGGGTTCGGTAAATGATATTACCAAGCGCAGTGAACGCTATCGTGCGCAGTTCGATGAGGCTCAGGCCATAAAAATTGTAGCTTCCCAGATCTAGGGAACCTCTGAAAAACGTTTACGGTGAAGAGCTGGCTAGGCAAATTTTGTTTAAAAAGCGGAGTTTGCGTGTTGTAAATGAGCAGTTTTAAACAAAATTTAACGACGCCAGATCGAATAAGTTAGTTTTTCAGAGATTCCCTAGCGATTAAAACGCTGAAGGAGAAATAAATGCTGTCTCATCCGATGGTACTCATTACTAAAATAATACCGACCATCATCGTCCTTTTATTTTTGACTGCTTGTGTGACCGAGACCAACAGTCGTTCAACAGCGTCTATCGATGAAGCTAAAGCGCTAGAGCTTCATATAAAGCTGGCGTCTGGCTATATCCAAAAGAAAAATCGTGAATCTGCTCGTCATCATTTACGTAAAGCGTATGAACTGGACAAAAATTCTGTTCAGGCAACTGCCGTTATGGCTCGTCTTTATGAGCTGGAAGGTGAGCCGGAGTTGGCAGAAGAGCATTACAAAAAAGCGCTCCAGCGTTCAAAAAATTTCACCGAAGCGCGAAATTCATATGGGTTGTTTTTATATAAAGCGAAACGTTACGAAGAGGCTTATCAACAGTTTGAAGCTGCGGCAGAAGATCTGGGTTACGACGAGCGCGCCATAGTGCTGGTCAATGTCGGGCGAACGGCGACCAAACTGGGTAATGTGGTGCGCGCCGAAAGTGCATTTGCCCACGCTCATCTGCTCGACCCCAAGTTATCGTCTCCGTTGATTGAGCTCGCCGAAATTTATTTTTTCAAAACGGAATACGCTGAATCGAAAAAGTATCTCGATCAATATGCAACAATGAGGCAGCCTACCGCCCGCAGTTTGCTTTTAGGCATTCGTATAGAACGAATCTTTGGCAATAAAGACAAAGAGGCCAGTTACGCCTTACTGTTAAAAAATCGTTACCCTTATTCCAAGGAGTATTTGGAATATAAACAAACAATGAGCTATTGATATGTTGGATGAACCTAACCAATCAGCAGTGGAAGAATTTCCGGCAGTGACTCCGCCGGGATTATTGTTAATGCAGGCGCGCGAGCGTTTAGGGTATACACGTGAAGAAGTGGCGGAAGCACTTCATATGACGGTCGGGCGAGTCAAGTCTATCGAATCAGATGATTACGTCAAATTAAATACAGATACTTTTACCCGGGGTTATCTGCGTTGTTATGCAAAATTTCTCAACCTGGATACGGCGTCAATTATCTCGGCCTATGAGCAATACAAAAAATCCCTGGGAATGGAGAGTGGTGTTTATTGCCCTATACCCAAAGAAACAAATTCGAAGAAATTGTGGGGATTTGTCGCCCTGCTGATTGCGTTGCTGGCTGGCTTGTGGCTGATTTCGGTATGGTTTTTCGGCAATCAGGTAGATCAACCGGCTGCTGTTCCGCCATCACCAGCTTCTTTATCGGCTGCTCCCGTTGAACCCGCGGTTGAGCCTGAGCCACCTGTTTTAGATATAGCCGCGCATGATACTGAGGTGGCTGCAGGGGCTGCGTCTGAATCAGAATCAGAGCCAGATAATGCCGCGGCATCCATAGAAAAGTTTGCACAGCCAACTCTGGACCAGCTTTATTTGTCGTTTGCGGACGAGTGTTGGGTAGAAGTTAGCGATAGCCAGGGCGATGTACTGGTAACAGAATTGCAGCGTCCTGGCAGTACATTGACATTATCAGGTGTCGCGCCATTTTCCGTGAAACTTGGTAATGCGGCAGCAGTAAAATTAACGCTCAACGACGAGCCGGTTCCTATCGATCTTAAAAATGGGAACAAAGTTGTGTCGCTGAGTGTGGGTAATTAACATGCGATTATCGCAGTCCGGGCATGGTGGTAAGAATGCATTGTGAGTCTCCTATCCAACGTCGTAAATCACGGCAGATTATGGTGGGTAATGTAGCTGTAGGTGGCGACGCTCCGATCTCTGTACAGAGCATGACCAATACAGAAACTACAGATGTAGCAGCGACCGTCGAGCAAATTCAACGCATCCAATTGGCCGGTGCAGATATTGTACGTGTCTCTGTGCCGACTATGGAGGCCGCAGAAGCCTTCGGTGAAATTCGTAAACAAGTCACGATTCCGTTAGTGGCCGATATTCACTTTGATTATCGCATCGCGCTGCGGGTTGCGGATCTTGGGGTAGATTGCCTGCGGATTAATCCGGGCAACATAGGCCGTGAGAAACGTATTCGTGCAGTGGTCGATAAAGCCCGCGATATGAATATTCCCATTCGTATCGGGGTCAACGCTGGTTCGTTGGAAAAAGATTTACAAAAGAAATATGGCGAGCCTACACCCGAAGCTTTGGTTGAATCGGCTATGCGTCATGTTGATATTCTGGATCAACTGAATTTTTACAACTTCAAAGTCAGTGTAAAAGCCTCAGATGTATTTATGGCGGTGGCCGCTTATCGCAAACTCGCGTCACAAATTGATCAGCCATTGCATCTGGGTATCACCGAAGCGGGTGGTTTACGTTCCGGCACGGTGAAATCAGCCGTAGGTTTGGGTGCGCTGTTGCTCGACGGCATCGGCGACACGGTACGTATTTCATTGGCTGCTGATCCGGTAGAAGAGATTAAAGTAGCTTGGGATTTGCTGCGAAGCCTGAAATTGCGCAGTAAAGGGGTGAACTTTATTGCGTGTCCCAGCTGCTCGCGTCAGAACTTCGATGTGATCAAAACCATGAATGAACTGGAGCAACGGGTCGAGGATATTACTGTACCGCTCGATGTTGCGGTTATCGGATGCGTGGTTAACGGACCCGGTGAAGCAAAAGAAGCGGATCTCGGACTGGCCGGCGGAACCCCTAACAATTTGATTTATATTGACGGCGTACCCAGTCAAAAGTTGGGTAACGAATCTTTGGTTGATAATCTGGAGCGTTTAATCCGTCAAAAGGCGGCAAAAAAACTTGAACAGATTGCCGAAGACGAAAAAAATATTATCGTTCGCGCATAAATCGCGGATCAGCAATTTTTGAAACATGTGTGTAATTAAGAGTTTTAAGGAATAATCTTGAAAAAGATCCAAGCCATCCGCGGAATGAACGATCTGCTACCGAGTGACTCCCCATATTGGCAATATGTGGAAGCAACCCTGGCGGATATTCTGCAAAGCTACGGCTATCAGGAAATCCGTTTTCCCATTCTTGAATCAACAGATTTATTTAAGCGCTCTATCGGCGAAGTCACCGATATTGTTGAAAAAGAAATGTATACCTTTGACGACCGCAATGGCGACAGCGTTACCCTGCGTCCCGAAGGCACCGCATCGTGTGTACGCGCTTGCGAAGAACACGGATTGCTCTACAACCAAACCCAAAGACTTTGGTACATGGGGCCAATGTTTCGTTACGAGCGTCCGCAAAAAGGTCGTTATCGTCAGTTTCACCAGTGCGGAGTTGAGGCCTTTGGAATGGACGGCCCGGATATCGACGCTGAGGTTTTACTGCTCAGCGCCCGTATTTTGCGTGAACTTGGCGTCGCCGAATCAGTCACACTACAACTGAATTCTCTCGGCGATACTGAATCCCGTGCGGCGTATAAAACTGCATTGGTAGCGTACCTCGAAACTCATTATGATCAGCTGGATGCGGATAGTCAGCGCCGTTTAACAACCAATCCCTTGCGGATTCTCGACAGTAAAGAAGCATCTACGCAAGCTTTGCTCGATAAAGCGCCGGTTTTACTGGATTATCTCGATGAGACTTCGCGTGCGCATTTTGAGCAGTTAAAGCGCTTGCTCGATGCTGGCGGTGTGACTTATCAGGTTAATCCACGTCTGGTTCGTGGTTTGGACTATTACGGTAAAACCGCATTTGAGTGGGTAACCGATAAACTGGGCGCGCAGAGTACGGTATGTGCTGGTGGCCGTTATGATGGATTGGTAGAACAATTAGGGGGCAAGCCAACGCCTGCAGTAGGCTTCGGCATTGGTCTTGAGCGTTTGGTGTTATTGCTTCAAGCATTAGAACAGATGCCAGAAGGATTAACGCAACAGGCGGACGTTTATCTTGTTGCTCTTGGTGATGTGCAGGCTCAGGCACTGCAACTAGCTGAACACATTCGCGATCAATTACCCTACATCAGGATAATTAATCACTGCGGTGGCGGCAGCCTTAAAAGCCAAATGAAAAAAGCCGATAAAAGTGCTGCAGATATTGCGATTATTCTAGGCGAAGACGAAGTTAAATCCGGAAAATTTGCCGTTAAATATTTGCGTTATGAGCAACCACAAGAATTTTTAACTCAAACTGAAATAATTAAATTGCTGCAATCGTTGGCATAATTGGTCATCTGATTTAAGCGAACGAATTTCAACATAACAGCGCTATTTGAGCATAACAGGAGCCGATTGTGAGCGTACATTTAACTGAAGAAGAACAATTAGAAGTTTTAAAACGCTGGTGGAAAGATTACGGAAAGTTTGTGGTTATTGCCGTGTTAATTGCAGTGGCCGGCTATTTCACCTGGACCGCATGGCAAGATCAACAACGTGCAAAAGCGGAAACCGCTTCTGCGGTATATGAAGACTTACTGCAATTGGTTGACCTTCAGCCCGGCCAATCATTGGAAGCTGCTGACCGCGCTACCGTTCAGTATTTGGCAAAGCAGTTAAAGGAAGACGATAGCAACAGTTTGTACGCCCATAACGCGGCTTTCTTTTTGGCAAAAATAGCACTGGCAGAAGGCGATCTTGATAAAGCGGTAGATGAGCTGAATTGGGTGCTGAACAATAAGCCGGAGTTGGCTACCGAGCATTTGGCTAATCTGCGTTTGGCGCGCGTGCTGCTGGCTAAAGGTAGTCATGACGAGGCCCTGGCATTGGTACAAAATCCCCCGGCTACCGGTTTCGCGGCAGAGTATGCGGAAGTATACGGCGACATACTCACAGCAAAAGGTGATCTGGACGCGGCACGTACCGCCTACGAAAAAGCCTTGGCTGCCACTACACCTCAGGAACAGGAACGCTTGATGTTACTGCAAATGAAACTCGATGATTTACAACAACCTTCATTAACCATGGCTGCACCGGATGCCTCGCTGGAGGCATCTGAATGAGAGGGGCAAATTGGTCTTTAAACTGGGGCCTGGCACTGTGTGTTGTATTGCTTTCCGGTTGTTCGTTATTCGGTAAAAAAACCGGTAATGAACCTGTTGAGCTGGTGGATTTTGAAGAAACCGTCAAACTCAAAAAAGTGTGGCGTAAAGATGTGGGCGCAGGGCAGGGAGATGGCCTGACGCATTTAACGCCTGCGATTGACGGAGAAACCATTTATACCGTTGATCACAAAGGACGTATTACAGCACTTAATCGCCTGACAGGAAAAAAGCTCTGGCAGCTGAAAACGAAAGAAGAAATCAGCGGCGGCATTAGCGTCGATTCAGGGATTTTATATCTCGGAAGCAGCGCGGGCGAGCTGATTGCACGATCAAGTGAAGATGGGAGTGAGTTGTGGCGCAAACAGCTCAGCAGTGAAATCCTCTCCATTCCGCGATCCAATGGGAATGTGGTTGCCGTACAGACGATGAACGGACGTTTGTATGCACTGGACTCTCGCACCGGTGATCAGCTGTGGTTCTATGAAAGCCCACCACCCGTGTTAATTTTGCGTGGCACTCCGTCTCCGGTTGTCATCGATAATGCTATTTATGCAGGATTTTCCAATGGACGCTTGATGGCGTTTAATCCTCAGAACGGTCTGATTCTATGGGAGCAGCGTATCGCTCTGCCTCAAGGTCGCTCTGAGCTTGAGCGCATGGTTGATATTCATGCATCACCGGTTTTGCATGAAGGTATTTTATACGTAGCGGCCTACCAGGGACGCGTTAGTGCTGTGGCTCGTGGCACCGGCAGTAGTGTATGGGCGCAGGATGCTTCAACCAGCGAAGATTTTGCTGTTGCCAATGGCCGATTATTTTTGTCGCAAAGCGACGGTCAGATCAATAGCTACAATTCGGCAACAGGCGAGTTGGTATGGACGAATGATCAGATGTTGCGTCGTGGTTTAGGTGCCCCGCAAGTATTTGGAAATTATGTCGCTGCGGTAGACTTCAAAGGCTACTTACATGTAATGAAGCAATCTGATGGCGAATTTGTTGCACGAACCCGAGTAGATCGAAAAGGTGCCCGAGCCGATATGCTAACTGACGGAGAAATTCTTTACGTCTATGGCAATAAAGGGAAGTTGACAGGCTTTACCGCTAAAGAGAAAAAGTAGCGATCCACACCGATCCATTCCTGATTCCTGGTAACACCAGCCACTGAATATTACAGATATTCATTCTGTAAACTTCAGTGGCTGCTTTGTTTTAAACCATTTGCCCTGAGCGCCAGCTGAATCATACAGCTACAGGTTCAGGTAAAATGATTGAGCTATAGTTAAAGACACTATCGTGTCTTTTGAACCAAAACCTTATTGATATCCTTCTTATGATCCCAGTTATTGCCCTTGTTGGACGCCCGAATGTGGGTAAGTCCACGCTTTTCAATCGCCTGACGCGTACACGCGACGCCTTGGTGGCCAACCACGCCGGTCTTACCCGCGACCGAAAATACGGTGAGGGCAATATTGAGGGGCGACGCTTTATTGTTATTGATACCGGTGGAATCAGCGGTGAAGAAGAAGGCATAGACAGTATGATGGCCGGTCAGTCGCTGCTCGCGATTGAAGAGGCAGATATTGTTTTATTTATCCTCGACAGCCGCGAAGGCCTCAATGCCGCTGATCACATGATTGCCAAGCATCTGCGAGTCAATAACAAAAAAACCTATCTGGTCGCCAATAAAATTGACGGCATGGATCCTGATATTGCTCTTGCGCCGTTTTATGAGCTGGGTCTGGGTGAGATATTTGCGACCACCGCCACCCACGGACGCGGTGTGAAATCGATGATGGAGGAAGTACTCGCCGAGGTTCCTGAAGTTGACGAAAATTACGTCCCCGACATCGCCAAGGGTATTAAAATCGCCATCGTTGGTCGCCCGAACGTGGGCAAGTCAACTCTGGTTAACCGCATGTTGGGTGAGGATCGGGTGGTCGTATATGACGAGCCAGGAACCACGCGCGATAGCGTCTATATCAATTACGAACGGTTCGATAAGCCTTACACCATCATTGATACTGCCGGTGTACGCCGGCGTAAGAACGTTTCGATGAGTATCGAAAAATTTTCGATCGTCAAAACCATGCAAGCGATCAGTGATGCAAATGTGGTGGTTCTGGTAATGGATGCCAGCGAAGGCGTGGTAGATCAGGATTTACATTTGATGGGCAGTACAATCGATGCTGGTCGCGCTTTGGTTATCGCGCTCAACAAATGGGATGGTCTGGAAGACGCGCACAAACAATATGTCAAAAATGAACTGGAGCGCCGTTTGCGTTTTGTGGATTTCGCCAACATCCACTTCATTTCTGCGCTTCATGGAACCGGAGTCGGCAATCTTTATAAGTCGATCGAACAGGCTTACCAATCGGCTACAGATAAATTCTCAACCAACTTCCTTACTCGAATTCTGGAAGACGCGGTGCGCGAGCATCAGCCACCAATGATTGCCGGGCGTCGTATTAAATTGCGCTATGCGCATCCGGGCGGGCACAATCCTCCGATCATTGTGATCCACGGTAATCAAACATCGGAGGTTCCGGCGCATTATGTTCGCTATCTGGAAAAAACCTTTCGTCGGGTGCTTGAGTTGCATGGCACGCCCGTACGAATTGAGTTTAAATCAAGCGAAAACCCTTACGCCGACAAGAAAAATGAACTGACCGCGCGTCAATTTGCCAAGAAGCGTCGACTGATGGAGCACGCTAGCAAGAGAAAGAAATAGTTCTACCCCGCAATACTGATACACCAAAAAATCACATTTACCCCATAGAACGCCCACTCAAGTGGGCATTCTTCATCTATAGTCAGTTTAACTTTCCAGCATTTAACCTTTATATCCTGGATTTTTATATCTTGCACCTTCATATCCGCCTATGAATAATCTTGTGGTTATTGTTATTTGCCTCGCTGTTGGATTGTTGCTTCAAAGGATGCGGCGCTGGCCCGAAAGTTCGGCGGCGACTTTGAATTTGTACGTGGTTTATGTTGCTTTACCTGCTTTGGTGCTTGCAGAGATTCCTCGTCTTACCCTTGATCATCATGCGCTGTTAACCGTGGTATTCGCATGGGG
>Ga0209075_1001871_pt1 | contig 19275 bp, 21 predicted proteins | sample Stecom2011_FD_187523 | JGI IMG/M metagenome (GOLD analysis project Ga0209075, IMG submission 187523) | Agricultural soil microbial communities from Utah to study Nitrogen management - Steer compost 2011 (SPAdes) (version 2) | ecosystem: Environmental > Terrestrial > Soil > Agricultural land...
TAAATCAATCTCAAATTTCTTTAAGTACCGCCCAGAATATCCAGATCCAAGCGACGATAAAGCAGATACCACCAACGGGTGTGATTGGACCGAAGAATCTTATCCCGGTTAACGCCAGTAAATAAAGGCTGCCTGAGAACAGAATAATTCCCGCGAGCATAATCCAACCACCAGTGCGTAATCCACCAGCAGTTGGAAATTGTTTTAGTAATACGGCAACCAACAACAATCCAAGTGCGTGGTAAATTTGATACTGAACGCCCGTTTGGAAGACTGCAACGTGCTCTGGGCTCACGAAATTTTTTAATCCATGTGCCCCAAATGCTCCCAAAACTACCCCTAACGCCATATTGATCGCGCCAAGCATAACGAATACTTTCATAGCTAGAATATACCTTGTGTTGATGTTGTTAAAACTGTAACTGAAAAGGACTCATTATGCTCGTTCAAAATGCACATGAAGCGCTGCAAATTTTGGAAGACAACGACGTCATTTGGTGTCAATCCATGGCGGCAACACCCTACAAGCTGTTAGAAGGTTTAGCAGAGGTGGCGCTATCGCGGCGCAACCTTACTTTGTTGCAGCTCCATACCGAACATAGCGAAGTACTATGTCAGCCAGAACTAAAGGGGCATCTTCGACAACGGGCATTTTTCGTAGGTAAATCAACCCGTGGGGCGGTGAATGAAGGGTTGGCTGATTATGTGCCTATGTTCCTATCAGAAATCCCGAAATTATTCCGTTCTGGTGAGCAAAAGTTAGATGCGGTGCTGATTCAAGTGTCCCCACCTGATGCACATGGCTACTGTAGTTTGGGAATTTCGGTAGAGGCGACGCGTGCAGCGTTGCAGGTAGCGCGTAAGGTTATTGCGTGGGTCAATCCTTATATGCCACGCACGCACGGTGATTCATTTATATCATTGAACCAAATCGACCGCTATTTTGTACACGAGGCACCGCTTCCTATTCATCAGCAACCGGAGCAATCCGACGTGACGAGCCGAATTGGTGAGTTAGTTGCCGGTTTAATTGACGATGGCGACTGTCTACAGATGGGCATTGGAGCGATACCCGATGCAACGCTACGCTGCCTAGGTAGCCATAAGGATCTTGGTATCCATACGGAAATGTTCTCTGATGGCGTACTGCCCTTAGTTGAAAGTGGCGTGATCAATAACTCGCGCAAGCGTAAGCACCGCGGCAAAATCGTGACCACCTTCGCGATGGGTAGCCAGAAACTTTATGACTTTGTAAATGATAACCCGCTGGTAGCCTTCTTAGATGTGGAGTATACCAACGACACTGCGGTGATTCGGCAAAACAAGCAAGTGATGGCCATTAACAGTGCGTTACAGATTGATCTTAGTGGTCAGGTTTGTGCTGATTCTATGGGTACCAAAATATACTCTGGAGTGGGTGGGCAAATGGATTTTGTTCGCGGGGCAAGCCTATCTGAGGGGGGACGTTCAGTGATCGCACTTCCCGCAACGGCATGTGGTGGGAAAATCTCACGTATCTCCAGCATGCTGAACCCAGGCGCTGGAGTAGTGACCACACGTGCCCACGTACATTACGTCGTTACCGAATTTGGGGTTGCCAACTTAAGAGCGAAAAGCCTCACTGAACGCGCTGCAGCACTGATTACTATAGCGGCTCCAGAATTCCGTGAAGGGCTTGCGCAGCAGGCATGGGATGACTGGGGCTTACGAGTGAAGCTCGGGTAAAATCGTCATTTTCAGGTAAAACGAAATAAATATATTGACTTTAGGGTCATTCGCCTCTATATCGTCACTGACGCAAGAGGCGTTATCTTTTACCTGTAGTTGTTGGTCTGGAGGAAAGACACACAATGGCGACTGTTAACCGTGAGCAAATCATCAAAAAGCCATTTAATGACTTCAAAAATTACCCGTACGGCTTTGCCCGTTCAGGAGATTTTTCAATTCGCGAAAGCGAACTCCTCAGTAAGCATGGTAGTCTGATTGCGGCATTGATGAGTGGTGAGTTAGAGCCAGAATCAGCAGAAGAGCAGTCATTGCTAGCAGTTGCTCGAGGTGAAAAGGCAGCAGAAACTCCGATTGAGAAAGCCTGGTCAAAGTACCAAGCGCGAATTAATCGCCCGAAAGTAGGCAGTATGTATGGCCGTAGCCGCTATACCGATGATGCCCTTGAACTTTCGGGTGGAGATGACGACGATTTGGTCGTTGAAGATTAATCGAGAGTCGATAGCCTAACCCACTGGGTTAGGCATTCCGATTAATGGCGCGATGGGCAATATCGGTACGGTAGTAGACATTGCGCCAATCAATTTTAGCAACGGCAGCATACGCTCGTTGTTGTGCTTCAGTTACTGTATTTCCAATCGCGGTAACGCACAGCACCCGGCCTCCTGCCGTTACTAACTGGCCTTGTTCATCACGCTTAGTTCCAGCATGAAACACTTTTGCGCCAGTGGTTTCGGCAGCGTCAATACCATGAATCACATCGCCCTTAGCGTAGTCATCAGGATAGCCACCAGCGGCCATAACCACCCCAACAGTGGCGCGTGGATCAAACTCAATGTGCTGTCCAGCCAGCTGACCAGCACAAGCGGCTAGGCACAATTCGACTAGGTCTGAGTTTAACCGCAGCATAATCGGCTGGGTTTCTGGGTCGCCAAAACGACAGTTATATTCCAACACTTTGGCAGTACCATCAGGGGTAATCATTAATCCGGCGTAAAGAAATCCAGTATATGGATGACCTTCGGCACGCATACCAACGACGGTTGGTTCGATCACATGTTGCATGACCCAATCATGAATTTCTGGCGTCACAATTGGGGCTGGTGAATAGGCACCCATGCCACCTGTATTTGGACCTTGGTCACCATTGTCACGGGCTTTATGATCCTGGCTCGAAGCAAATGGCAGGGCCGTTTCTCCGTCAACCATGACAATAAAGCTCGCCTCTTCACCGACGAGAAACTCTTCAATCACCACGCGACTACCCGCAGTACCAAAACGGTTACCAGCTAACATATCGTCGATGGCAGCAAATGCTTCAGCTTGCGATTGGGCGATGATGACGCCTTTGCCAGCAGCTAACCCGTCTGCTTTGATTACAATTGGGGTTCCTTGCTTGGCAACATAGGCTTTCGCTGCGTCGATATCAGTAAATGTGGCATAGGTCGCCGTAGGGATGTTATGCCGTGCTAAAAAGTCTTTGCTAAAAGCTTTAGAGCCTTCTAACTGTGCCGCTGCTTGGGTTGGACCAAAGATGGTTAAACCAGCAGCTCGAAAGCGGTCGACTACACCAAGTACCAATGGTGCCTCAGGCCCCACAATGGTTAAACCAATCTGTTGCGACTGGGCAAACGCCAGCAACGCATCAATATCATCAGCAGCAATCGCAACATTTTCGATGCCTTGTTCTGCGGCAGTCCCCGCATTACCTGGCGCAACAAACACTCGTGCTACTCGTGGTGATTGCGCTACTTTCCATGCTAGGGCATGTTCGCGACCGCCGCCACCAATGATCAATACATTCATGGAAGTTCTCGTCTCTTATTAATTAATGGCGGAAATGACGCATGCCAGTAAATACCATGGCAATCCCATGTTCATCAGCAGCAGCAATAACTTCATCATCACGGATTGAACCGCCAGGCTGAATAATCGCTGCAATACCTGCTTCTGCAGCTGCATCAATACCGTCCCGGAATGGGAAGAAGGCATCTGAAGCCATCACTGAACCAGTAACGATTAAATTCTCGTCCGCAGCTTTGATACCGGCAATTTTGGCACTATAAACACGGCTCATTTGGCCTGCTCCAACACCGATCGTCATACCATCGCGAGCATACACGATAGCATTGGATTTCACGAATTTAGCAACTTTCCAGCAAAAGAGTAAGTCCTTTAACTGGGCTTCGGTTGGTTGCTTTTTGGTCACTACTTTTAAGTCATCAGCCGTAATATTGCCTAAATCATTGTCTTGTAATAACAAGCCACCATTCACGCGCTTGTAATCCCAGCTTGGCGAGCGTTCAGCCGGCCACTGGCCGCATTCAAGTAGGCGCACATTAGCTTTCGTTGCGACGATTGCACGAGCTGCTGCACTGACCACTGGAGCAATGATCACCTCGACAAACTGACGGTCGATAATCGCTTTGGCAGTTGCTTCATCAAGCTCACGATTAAACGCAATGATGCCGCCAAAGGCTGATGTTGGGTCAGTGCTAAAGGCACGCTCATATGCAGCTAACAGGTTATCCCCAATAGCCACACCACAAGGATTAGCATGTTTGACAATGACACAAGCAGGCTCGGCAAATGACTTGACGCATTCCAGTGCAGCATCGGTATCTGCGATGTTGTTGTAAGAGAGTTCTTTGCCTTGTAGTTGAACCGCCGTAGCCACAGAGGCTTCACGCGGGCTCGGCTCAACGTAAAACGCTGCCTGTTGGTGGCTGTTTTCACCGTAACGTAAGTCTTGTTGCTTGATGAACTGCATGTTGAAGGTGCGCGGGAAGGGGCTGTTATGAGCAGGTAACCGCGCGCCGAAATAATTGGCAATCATGCCATCGTATTGGGCGGTATGCTCGAAGGCTTTGACGGCCAAATCAAAGCGTGTTTCAAAGGTTAAACTGTTTTGATTGGCATCCATCTCTGCAATCACGCGATTATAATCACCGGTATTAACGACAATAGCAACGTCACGGTGATTTTTAGCTGCTGCCCGCACCATGGTTGGCCCGCCAATATCGATATTTTCAACCGCTTGCTCATGGGTGCAATTGGGGTCAGCTACAGTTTCAGCGAACGGGTACAGGTTTACCGCAACAAGGTCGATTGGGGCAATATCTTGCTCAGCCATGACTGCTTGGTCGAGATCGCGCCGGCCTAATATGCCACCATGAATCTTCGGGTGAAGGGTTTTTACCCGACCATCCATAATTTCTGCTTGTCCAGTATGTTCAGACACGTCAGTGACCGGAATTTGCTTATCGCGTAATAGTTTTGCGGTACCACCAGTTGACAGAATCACCACGCCTCGTTGCACCAAAGCTTGGGCGAATTCGACGATTCCGGTCTTATCAGAAACACTTAAGAGGGCGCGTTGAATAGGACGATGTTGCATGATTGCGTTACCTTTTTGAATTCATCAAAGAAAAAAAGAGCACACAAGGCGCTCTTTTTCCGGCGGCATATTAGTTCATGCCGTATTTTTTCAGCTTCTTGCGTAGTGTGCCGCGGTTAATGCCTAACATGGTCGCCGCACGCGTTTGGTTACCACGAGTATAGGTCATTACTTCTTCTAATAAAGGTGCTTCCACCTCGGCAAGAACCAGTTCATAGAGTTCTTCAGGATCGTGACCATCTAATTGCTTTAAAAATGAGTTTAAGGCCTGCTTTACAGAATCACGTAACGGCTTCGGCTGCGAGTTGTTACCGATTGTTGTAAAGGGAGAAATCGGATCACGATTAGCGTTTTGATCAAACATAGGTGCGCTCTATCTCTTCTAGTTTACTGTTGCAAAAAACTCCGTCAGGGCTTGGATTTGTTCATTGGCACTTTCGATACCAACAAACACCCGACGAAAATCTGAAGTGGGCAGGTGCTGGTGTAAGTACCAGCCCACATGTTTTCGGGCAATTCGTACACCGCTGTAATCACCGTAATAGTCATGCAGTTCGCAGACATGCCGTATAACGGTTTGACGAACTTCATCGGTGGTTGGCGGTGGTAGCTGTTCACCGGTTGCTAAGTAATGAGCAACCTCACGAAACAGCCACGGATTCCCTTGGGCACCGCGGCCAATCATGATGGCATCGGCACCGGTATACTCAAGGACCTGTTTGGCCTTTTGGGGTGACGTAATATCACCATTGGCAATCACGGGAATACGGACAGCGGCTTTGATGGCCTTTATTGTGTCATATTCTGCGTTACCTTTGTACATACAGGCGCGGGTACGCCCATGAACAGCTAATGATTGTATACCCAACCGTTCAGCCAATTGGGCTATTGCAACACCATTGCGATGTTCAGGATCCCAGCCTGTGCGTATTTTTAGAGTAACGGGCACGTCGACTGCAGCGACCACAGCTGAAATAATCTCAGCCACTAAATCAGGGTGCTGGAGTAACGCCGAGCCAGCTAATTTCTTATTAACCTTTTTGGCAGGACAGCCCATATTGATATCGACAATTTGCGCTCCCAGTTCAACCTGATACTGCGCCGCTGCCGCCATCAATTCGGGTTCTGACCCTGCAATTTGCACAGCACGGATGCCAAAATCATCACTGTAATCCATGCGGTCACGTGATTTCTTGGTATCCCACACGAGCGGATTGCTGGATAACATTTCAGACACCGTCAGCCCAGCCCCCAACTCATGGCATAGCCGTCGGAAGGGTTGATCTGTGACCCCTGCCATAGGGGCAAGAATAACTGGGTTTGTTAGTTGAAATGTGCCGATCCGCATCGGTTAAAAACTGTGCAACTCAAAGGTGGGAAATTTTAGGGAATTTGGCGGCTAAATGAAAGGCTGTAATTTGTACAAAAGCCGCCTTTTTTGTACTTTTTGCTCTTGACAAATCGGTCGGTACTTACTGTTTGCGTTTTGCGTGTAGCATCACCCAGCCTTCTTTGATTTTAGCCGGGCTAAATTCAAAGAGATCTGCATACGCATTTTGTACGGCATTGATTTGCCGTTCAAGAATTCCCGACATGACCAACTCACCACCTGGTGCGACATAATCGCTAATCACGGGCGCCAACTCCCGGAGTGGGCCAGCTAAAATATTCGCCAGGACCACATCAGCTCGTAAGCTCGGCTGTTGGCTTGGTAAATACACTTCTAGCTGATTTGCAACACCGTTACGTGCGGCATTCTCTTTACTTGCGAGCAGTGCTTGTTGGTCAATATCGATACCTATGGCTCGCTTGGCGCCTAGCAATAGCGCACCTATGGCTAAGATGCCTGAGCCGCAGCCAAAATCAACCACGGTTTTGTTCTGCAATTCTTGACCGTCTAGCCAGCCGAGACATAGTGCCGTGGTGGGGTGGGTACCCGTACCAAATGCCATGCCAGGGTCGAGCATGATGTTTACTGCCTTAGGATCCGGAATTTCACGCCAACTTGGACACACCCAGAGCCGTTGACCGAACTGAATGGGATGGAAATTATCCATCCATTCCCGTTCCCAATCTTTATCCTCCAGTTGATCGGTTTTGTAATTTAATCCGTTCTTGAAGTAACTGGATTTAGCAAGATTAGCAATGATTGGTGCGAGGTCGGTTTCGGCAGGGAATAACCCAGTCACAAGTGTTTCTTGCCAGTACACCGCCTCACCTATCGGTGGCTCAAAAATAGGGTTATCTTGTGCATCACGGTAGGTAACAGCCATGGCACCATTACCAGCGAGCATGTCGCCCACATGGGGCGCATGCCGCTCTGGTGCAGAAACGGTAAGTTGAATCCAAGGCATGAAGCTTAATGACCACCCATACCGAGTTTCTTCTCAAGGTAGTGAATGTTAGTGCCACCTTGTTGGAAGTTTTCATCTGCCATGATGTCTTTCTGCAATGGCACGTTGGTCTTAATACCCTCAATAATGAGTTCATTTAAGGCATTACGCATTCGTGCGATAGCAACATCACGATTTTCACCGTAAGTGATTAGCTTACCAATCATAGAATCGTAGTTAGGTGGGACTTTATAGTCGGCATAGACATGCGAATCCCAACGTACACCCAAACCACCTGGCGAGTGGAAACGATTAATTGAGCCTGGTGAGGGGATGAATGTCGCTGGATCTTCGGCGTTGATACGGCATTCAATAGCATGTCCGCGAATGACCACATCTTCTTGTGAAATGGACAACGGCTGACCCGCAGCAATACGCAGTTGTTCTTTGATTAAATCAATGCCGGTAATCATTTCTGTAACAGGGTGTTCCACCTGAATACGGGTGTTCATTTCGATGAAATAAAACTCGCCGTTTTCATACAAGAATTCGAAGGTACCAGCACCGCGATAGCCGATTTCAAGACAGGCTTTCACACAGCGTTCACCGATGAACTGACGCATTTCTGGCGTAATACCTGGAGCTGGCGCTTCTTCAACTACTTTTTGGTGGCGCCGTTGCATCGAGCAATCACGTTCTCCTAAGTAAACCGCATTGCCTTGTCCGTCAGCTAGTACCTGAATTTCGATGTGGCGTGGGTTTTCTAAGAATTTCTCCATATATACCATGGAGTTACCAAATGCCGCTCCGGCTTCGGTTTGGGTGGTGCGAATGGCGTTCAGTAATTCTTCTTCTTTGCGCACAACGCGCATACCGCGGCCACCGCCGCCCCCTGCCGCTTTAACAATCACTGGATAACCAATGCGTTTGGCAATGTTCAGGTTGGTTTCATCATCACCACCTAACGGGCCATCAGAGCCTGGTACGCAAGGAACACCTGATTTCTTCATGGCTTCAATAGCCGAAACCTTGTCCCCCATTAACCGAATGACATCCGCGGTTGGACCTACAAAAACGAATCCAGATTTTTCAACCTGTTCGGCGAAATCAGCATTTTCTGCTAAAAAGCCATAACCTGGATGAATTGCAGTTGCATCAGTGATTTCGGCTGCGCTGATGATGCGCGGAATATTTAAATAGCTTTCTGCTGCAGGTGCGTTACCAATACAGATCGATTCATCTGCTAGCAACACATGCTTGAGGTTACGGTCCACTGTAGAGTGAACAGCAACGGTTTTAATACCGAGTTCTTTACATGCGCGAAGAATACGCAATGCAATTTCGCCTCGGTTGGCAATGACTACCTTATCTAACATGACGATGTCCTGTGTCGATATGTGTTATTCGATGACAAAAAGTGGTTGATCAAATTCAACCGGCTCACCGTTTTCCACGAGAATTTGTTTGATGACACCGCTCTTATCTGACTCGATATGGTTCATCATTTTCATTGCTTCAACGATACATAATGTATCGCCAACTTTGACTTGTTGCCCAACACTAACAAAGTCTTTGGCGCCTGGTGCTGGTGCTGAATAGAAGGTACCAACCATTGGTGAGCGAACGAGGTGACCGCTAGGCTCTGCTGCTACTGCTGGCTGTTCTGCTGCTGGAGCTGCCGCTGCCGCTGGAGCAGCTGCTGGCATAGGCTGCGGAGGTAATTGATAATGCACTGGCGCACTATACTGGCCACCGCGATGAATGCGAACCGACTCCTCGCCTTCGGTAATTTCTAGTTCAGCGATACCTGATTCTTCAACAAGTTCGATCAGTTTCTTGATTTTGCGAATATCCATGATGGTTGTTAACCCCGATGTTTGATGTTCGTTATTGCTCAGTTAAGTAGTGTTTTGCTGCGAGCAACGCTAATTCATAACCTTGAACGCCCAAGCCACAAATAACCCCAACGGCAATATCTGCTAAGTACGAATGCCGACGAAACTCTTCGCGAGCATAAATATTGGAAAGATGAATTTCGGTAAATGGTATTGCAACCCCAGCAAGCGCGTCACGTAATGCAATACTGGTGTGTGCGAACGCACCTGGGTTAATAACGATGTAATTAACGCCAGTTTGTGGGGCGGCATGAATGATATCGATGAGCTGGTGCTCAGCATTTGCCTGACAGCATTCAAGCTCAAACCCTAGTTCTTGAGCGCTATGCTGCAACCGCTGCTCGACTTGTATCAAAGTGGTCGTGCCATAAATTTCAGGTTCCCGCGAACCTAACAAATTTAAGTTAGGACCATTGAGGACAAGTACTCGGAATTTTCTATCATTAATTGCGGTCATAATGCTGCGATCTGCTGCGAACGTATCAATATTGATATTAGAGGTCATTTTTGACCCCTAGTTCAAGAAATATTTCGGCATTATAGAGTAAAAATGCAAATACGCAGCAAAATACTGGTCTTATCACCGCCGTTAGCAGCAAGATTTAACGTTTTGTTAACGCGTCAATGTGGTCTGCGAATGGCGTTGCAGCCATAAATCCAGTGACCCGTGAACGTTCAACTTCAGCGTTATCCTTAAAAAATAAGATCGATGGTAAGCCTAATACTTGGTACGTAGCCAAAATATCATGGTTATCTGGAGTGTTAGCGGTAACATCAGCTTGCAACAAAATGACGTTTGCCGTGGCAGCAGCCACCACCTCAGTGCTAAACGTATCACGTTCAAACTCTTTACAGGCCACACACCAGTCGGCGTATAAATCGAGCATAACCAGCTGGTTATTCGTTGCCGCTTGGTCTAGGTGAGCTTGAATTTCTGCTACCGTGCGGACTTGAATAAATGGTAATTTATGATGCGGCTGAGGCCACCAGCTGTACATCAGGATGCCGCCTAATACTACCCACGCGGCCACAAAGCGTATGGCAATGTGACGTGGCAATTCGCGCCAATCAGCAACGATGAGAAAGCCAAGGCTTCCTACGATAAAGGCGATCCATAACCAGTCGGCAACTTGGTATGGGATTAAACGCTCAACAAGGACTAAAGCGACCCCTAAGAGTACAACACCAAAAACGCGCTTAATGGTATTCATCCACGCACCAGCCTTGGGTAATAATTTGCCGCCAGTCACCCCAAACGCTAACAGTGGTAGCCCCATTCCAATACTCAAAGCATACAAGACTGCGGCGCCGATGGTCAGGTCGCCTGATTGTGCGATAAACAGCAAAACCCCAGACAGTGGTGCTGTCGTACAAGGAGAGGCAATTAAGCCAGAAATAGCCCCCATAAAGAACACACTTGAATGAGCGCCACCGCGTTGCTCTTGACTTATCTGGTTCAAGTAGTTTTGCCAGCGTTGTGGTAACTGAATGGTGTACAACCCGAACATACTGAATGACAGTAGCACGAAAATGACTGCTAATGTGACTAAAATAGCTGGATGTTGCAGCATGGCTTGATAGCGTAACCCGGCTAACGCAACGACGACACCTAAAATCGAGTACGTAATAGCCATCCCTTGCACATAAGCAAAACTCAGGGTGAATGCCCGACGAGTGCTCAGGGGTTTGTTGGTTGCCGCTGCAGCATTACTTTGCCCCATAATAATGGCTGAAATAATTGGGTACATGGGTAACACACATGGTGTAAATGCCAACCCAATACCAAAGATCAAGAACAGCACCAAGACCAGCCAAAATGGTTGCTCAATAATGGTATCGACAAAACTTGATGGTGTTATTTGTTGTGAGTTTGCTGCGACTTGTTGGAAATCAATAGCCGGCCGCCCATCACTTTGCACACCACTTAAATAGATGGTTTTTTCGGTGGGGGGATAGCACAGGCCAGCATCAGCGCAGCCTTGGTATGAGATAACGAATTCTTGATTGGGCTCAGCTTGAGCCAATAAGTAGGTTAGTTCGACAGCATCACGGTAGATGATGGTTTCACCGAAAAACTCATCAAAATGGGGCTCGCCTTCAGGTAATTCTGGAGCCTCACTCAGCTGCACTGGCGATTGCACTAGGAAGCGATGCTGGTACATGTAATACCCATCAGCAATTTGCCACTTCAATACCAGCTGATTGCCGTGCTGGCGAAAATCAAACTGAAATGCGTCGTCGACGGGTAAAAATTGGGTTTGTTGTGCGAACGGGTCGTCGATTTGGAGTTTAAATTGCGATTGTGCTGCAGTCGTTGCAATCAATCCAACAACACAAAGGGCGGCAAGTAACCAGCGAATCGAGTTTAACATCATGATTGTGTCACCTGTTGTATCCAGTTAAGGTAGGCTTCCGAGCCGGTGGTGATGTCAAGTGCAATGATTTCTGGAACATCATACGGGTGCCCAGTCTGAATCAATTCAAATAATGCTTCAAGCTGATCTGCAGTGGTCTTGATTTGTAGCAAAACTTCCTCATCTGCATGAATGTGATCCTCCCACCAATACATGGACGTGGAAGGAGCACTGATATTCACGCAGGCCGCATAACGGGCTCGTAAAATCTTATCAGCCAATGCGGTGGCGACCGCTTTACTTGGACAACTGCAGATTACTAAACGGAATTGGGTCGTCATACATACGTCCTAGCTATGTTGTCATGTGAGTCAGTATACGAAATCAAAAAAAATTTATCAGAAAACCTTGATATCTATTTTTTGCCCCCCATAACAGGGTACACAAGATTTTTTTAACGGCTTCAGAGTGATTCTGAAGCGTTGTTATCAACCATAAACTGTAGGTTTAGGAGTTATCAACGATGAAACTTCGTCCTTTACATGATCGTGTGATCATTAAACGCGCAGAAGCAGAAACCAAGTCTGCGGGTGGGATTGTACTGACTGGCTCAGCAGCAGAAAAATCAACTCGCGGTGAAGTTGTAGCAGTCGGTAACGGCCGTATCCTTGATAATGGCGAGGTGAAAGCCTTGGACGTAAAAGTAGGTGACATCGTCCTGTTCAATGAGAGCTATGGTGTTAAAACACAAAAGATCGACGGTGAAGAATACCTGATTATGTCTGAGTCAGACATTCTAGCGATTATCGAAGCTTAAGAGGGAAATAAATTATGGCAGCTAAAGAAGTTAAGTTTGGTAACAGCGCACGTCAGCGCATGCTAAAAGGCGTCAACGTTCTAGCCGATGCAGTAAAAGTGACCTTAGGGCCCAAAGGACGTAACGTAGTCTTAGAAAAGTCATTTGGTGCTCCCCTAATCACCAAAGACGGTGTGTCAGTAGCAAAAGAGATCGAACTAGAAGATAAGTTTGAGAACATGGGCGCACAAATGGTTAAAGAAGTTGCGTCCAAAGCGAATGATGAAGCTGGTGACGGTACCACCACTGCAACAGTATTAGCGCAAGCTATTGTTAATGAAGGCTTGAAAGCAGTTGCTGCGGGTATGAACCCAATGGATCTGAAGCGCGGTATCGATAAAGCAGTCGCAGCTGCAGTTGCTGAATTAAAAACCTTGTCGCAGCCGTGTAATACTTCAAAAGCAATTGCTCAAGTAGGTACCATTTCAGCTAACTCTGACACCACCATCGGTGAAATCATTGCCCAAGCAATGGAGAAAGTTGGCAAGGAAGGTGTTATCACTGTTGAAGAAGGCCAAGGGTTGCAAGACGAATTGGATGTTGTTGAAGGCATGCAATTCGACCGCGGTTACTTGTCACCTTATTTCATCAACAACCAAGAGAATGGTACTGTTGAGTTGGATAACCCATATATCCTATTGGTTGACAAGAAAATTTCCAATATCCGTGAATTACTTCCAGTCCTTGAAGGCGTTGCAAAATCAGGTAAGCCATTGCTAATCATCGCTGAAGATGTTGAAGGCGAAGCCTTAGCAACCTTGGTAGTAAACAACATGCGCGGTATTGTTAAAGTTGCTGCGGTTAAAGCACCTGGTTTCGGTGACCGTCGTAAAGCAATGTTGCAAGATATCGCGGTATTGACTGGTGGTAACGTCATTTCTGAAGAAATCGGTATGGAGCTCGAAAAAGCTCAATTGACCGACTTAGGTACTGCGAAGCGCGTGGTTATCAACAAAGATAACACCACTATCGTTGATGGTAGCGGCGACCAAGCTGCAATCGAAGGTCGTGTGACGCAAATCCGTCAACAAATTGAAGAAACTACCTCTGACTATGATCGTGAGAAGCTCCAAGAGCGTTTAGCGAAGTTAGCTGGTGGTGTAGCAGTGATTAAAGTCGGTGCTGCAACCGAAGTTGAAATGAAAGAGAAGAAAGCACGTGTGGAAGATGCCTTGCATGCTACTCGCGCAGCGGTAGAAGAAGGTGTGGTCCCAGGTGGTGGTGTTGCACTTGTACGTGCAGCTAGCAAACTAGCAGACTTACGTGGTGACAACGAAGATCAAAACGTAGGTATCAAGCTAGCATTGCGTGCAATGGAAGCTCCATTACGTCAAATCGCCAGCAACGCGGGTGTTGAAGCTTCGGTAGTTGCTAACAAAGTGAAGAACGGCGAAGGTAACTTCGGTTACAACGCAGGCCAAGACGAGTATGGTGACATGCTTGAAATGGGTATTTTGGATCCAACCAAAGTAACCCGTTCAGCACTGCAATTCGCTGCGTCAGTGGCTGCTCTTATGATTACCACTGAAGCAATGGTTGCAGAATTGCCGAAGTCTGAGCCAGCAATGCCTGACATGGGCGGCATGGGTGGCATGGGCGGCATGATGTAATCAGTCGCATCGTCACATTATACCGTGAACGACTAAAGGGAGATGCTGTGGCATCTCCCTTTTTTATTTGAGTTTGTCGGCAGTGCAGGTATTTGTGTCACAAAACATCTCAGGCGACCGTCTTTATAAATACACGTCATTTTATGATAGGTGATATCGAGCCGCACAAATGAGGAGGCGAACATGAAAGTAATGACTCAATTAGCACTGAGTATTGGCATGTTATTGTTAGCTGTAGGTGTTGCTAACGCACAACCTGCCCAAGTTGACGTACAGTGGCATGACATTGATGTGTATACCGACTTTGAATCTGTGAATCAACCAAAGGAACCATTTGCGACGCAAACTAAAACCAATTTTACACAATATCTGCAAGAGTTAGCGGCTGGCCTTCCGGCAGGACATCGATTGCAGGTGACCTTTGAGGATGTTGACTTAGCTGGACAGATTGAGCCGACCTATGGATTTGGCGGTGTCGATTATTACCGGGTGTTCGATGATACTTCGTCACCAAAACTTGTGATTAGCTACAAGTATTTGTCGGCGACCGGTGAAGTGCTCAAGGAGGAAGAGAATGTGGTGTTGCGTAAAGTCAGTCCAGTTCGTAACACCCGAAGCTTGCGTGCAGCCGGTCGTGACCCGCTGCACATGGAAAAAGAACTGTTGAAAGAGTGGTTTAGCGCCACTTTCACCGACCCCGCCAATTAAAGCGGTGTCTTACTTGGCTCGCCAGCAACTTCACGAACCAGTTTAGGAACTAAAAAACCTGGCAAATTTGCTTGTAATTGTTGTAATAGCGCACGTGCAACAGCGTCGCTGACGGCAAAGTGGCTTGCCCCAGCGACGCGGTCAAGTTGATGTAAGTAGTACGGTAAAACACGAGCACTAAACAACATTTCAGAAAGTTCTGTAAGAACCTTGGCATCGTCGTTAACTCCCGCCAACAGCACGCTCTGGTTAAGGAGCGTTATCCCAGCCTGTGCCCAGAACAGCAATGCTTGTGTTAGTTGTGGTGAGATTTCGTTCGGGTGATTGATGTGTAACACCAAAATCGCTTGCAAGCGACTGCTTGCCAACCGTTGGGCTAAGCTCTCGGTCAGACGTGATGGCAACACGACCGGTAGCCTTGAATGAATGCGGATCCGCTTTAGCTGTGGTACTTGTTCAAGTTTCGTCAGTAATTGTGCCACGTGTTGATCGGTGGCCATCAGCGGATCACCACCACTTAGAATGACTTCATTAATATTCGGGTCTTGCTCAATCAGGGTGAGTAATTGAGCAAGTTCCGCTTGACCGAAGTGATGATCGGCGTAGGGAAAGTGCCGACGGAAGCAGTAGCGGCAATTGATGGCACACCCACCGCGGAGGATGACTAATACCCGCGATTTATATTTATGTAAAACGCCATTTTTTCCGGTATTTTGTTCGGCGAGTGGATCGGTGATGAATCCTTCACGTTCAATGAACTCATTGGCATGGGGTAACACTTGTAGCAATAGCGGATCACCGGTGTTCCCAGGCTCCATCAGGCTGGCGAAATGGCGGGTGACGCGTAACGGGAATAAGCGCCGTGCTGCTTCGTGCTGCGCTACCCATTGTTGCGGCAGGTTTAGGAATCGGGCTAGCTGCTGTGGGTCAGTAAATGACTGAGCTAATTCTTGCTGCCATTGCGGGCGTACCGAGATTATTTTCAATTTTGACACCAACTACAAACAAGTTTATGACGGGGTGCTAATTATTTTACCTGAAAATAATCGCAAGATGGTTTATTATTGCCCGCGAAATCGCTTCACGTATTGCTTATTAATGAGGAAAGTATGGCGAATTACAGCACAAACGAATTTAAGGCTGGTCTAAAAATTATGCAAGATGGTGAGCCTTGTAACATCATCGAGAACGAAGTTGTTAAGCCAGGTAAAGGGCAAGCATTCAACCGTGTTAAAATCCGTAAACTCATTAGCGGTAAAGTGGTTGAGAAAACGTTCAAGTCAGGTGAAACCGTAGAAGGTGCCGACGTTGCCGATATGGAATTAGCTTATCTGTATAATGACGGTGAATTCTGGCATTTCATGAACAACGAAACCTTTGAACAGCTTGCTGCCGACGCGAAAGCTGTTGGAGATGCCACCAAATGGTTGGTTGAGCAAGATTTGTGTACTTTAACGCTATGGAATGGTAATCCAATTGCGGTAACGCCACCTAACTTCGTTGAACTGGAAGTCGTTGATACTGACCCCGGCTTAAAAGGTGATACCGCAGGCACTGGTGGTAAGCCAGCAACATTAAGCACTGGCGCCGTAGTACGAGTTCCACTGTTTGTGCAAATCGGTGAAATCGTTAAAGTCGATACCCGCTCGGGCGAGTACGTATCACGCGTTCAGAAGTAAGTCCTTAGGTATGACGCAGCTCACTGAACGGTGGCAACCTTGTGCCAGCTTGGCCACGCTACAGCAGCGAGCTGCTTTGTTCCGCACCATTCGCGCGTTTTTCGAAGCGCGCGATGTTTTAGAAGTTGATACCCCGCTCTTAAGCCGTTGTGGTGTAACTGATTTACATCTGGAAAATTTAGTAACCCGAATCAGTCGTTATCCTGACCAAGAATTTTACCTGCAAACCTCTCCCGAATATGCCATGAAACGATTGCTGGCGGCACATGGTGTGTCGATTTACCAGTTAGGGAAAGTATTTCGGGATGATGAAGTGGGCCGGTTCCATAATCCTGAGTTTACCATGCTGGAGTGGTACCGCATTGGCTTTCAGATGCCAGCGCTCATTGCAGAAGTGGTTGACCTCCTACATCAGGTGTTAGGCAATTATGCGGTTCATCAACTCACCTATCAGCAAGCATTTTTACACTATTTAACAGTGGACCCACTCACTGCGACTGTGGCTGAATTGCAAGCGTGTCTCAGCCAGTATGAGCATGTTGCCGACTTAGCATGCCGTGAAAATGATCGCGACACCTTGTTACAGTTGGCATTAGCCCTGATCATTGAGCCACAGTTTGACGCCAAAGCTATTACTGTTATTAGTCATTTTCCGACCAGCCAGGCAGCGTTGGCGCAAATCGATCCGCACGATGAGCGAGTGGCTTTACGTTTTGAGGTTTATGTTGGAGGTGTAGAATTAGCTAACGGTTATCAAGAATTGACCGATGCCACTCAACAACGAGCAAGGTTTACACAAGATAATCACTTACGCCAACAGTTTGGGAAAACTCCTAAAGCACCCGATGAACGCTTGTTGAAAGCCCTTGAAACTGGGCTGCCAGCATGCTCTGGAGTAGCCTTAGGTGTCGATCGTTTACTGATGCTGCAAACTGGACTGGATGATATACGTCACGTTTTACCCTTCGATGTGACTTGCGCTTAACAAAGGTAATGTTATAATGTAACAGTTATCGATAGGCGGGTTGACGCAAGAGAATTAAGGTATGACACAGCAATCATTAGATAAAACAGGAATTTGGGTAACCACATTATGTGCGTTGCACTGCCTGCTATTGCCTGTCATCCTCCCAATGCTCTCATTAATTGGGTTGTCCTTTATCGGAGCAACGTTATTAGAGCGTATTATTTTGGGAACCAGCCTCGTGGTTGGTCTGATTGCACTACTTGCTGGGGTGCGTAAACATTCCCGCTTCTATCCATTAATCCTATTGTTCGCTGGTGGTGTTATCTATTGGCATAAGGATAGTTTAGGTGCAATGGGAGAACCTATCATCATTCTCATTGGGGCTAGCTTGATTATTGCTGCCCACTGGGTCAATTTACGCCTCGTTCGTTTGTCTGAAGGATTGTTACTCTAAACGATTAGCGGCGCTGCAATAAAACCCCAGCCTCCATATGAGAGGTATAGGGGAACTGGTCAAATAACGCTGTGCGAACCACCTGATGCGTTTGTGTCAGCCGCGTTAAGTTCTTCACCAACGTCTTCGGATTACATGAAATATAAACGATAGTGGGGTAACGACTGACTAGCTCAAGCGTTGCGTCATCTAATCCAGCCCGGGGTGGATCCACTAGTACTGTTTGGCAATTGAAATGAGCGAACTGCTCAGCGGGAAGTCGTCGAGATTGCTTTTCACCTTGCATAACAGCACTAAAATCTTCTGCCGACATCCGTACCAAGGTAACGTTATCAATGTTATTTAGCGCACAGTTATACCGAGCTGAAGCAACAGAGGTTTTACTAATTTCAGTCGCCAAGACATGATTGAAGTTTTGCGCCATCGGCAAACTAAAGTTGCCATTACCACAGTAGAGTTCAAGCAAATCGCCGTAGCTATCTGCTGTCACAGTAAGTGCCCAACTAATCATGTGTTGATTTACAACAGCATTAGGTTGCGTGAAGCTATTCTCAATTTGTTGAAAATGATAGTGGCGATTCTGTATGGTCAGAGTCTCTACCACCCAGTCTTGGTCCACACATAATTTTTGTTTGCGCGCTCGCCCAACAATGTGGATGGTACCGAACTGGGAAAGATGTTGGCGTAATTGCTCGGCTTCTTGTTGCCATTGTTCATCGAGTGGGCGGTGATAAAGTAATGAAACTACTGCTTGGTTGGTGGTGGTGGTTAAAAAATCCACTTGAAATAGGCGATAGCGTAGCTTTGGACGATCACGAACATAATCTAATAACGCTGGCATTAACTGATTGATGAGCTTGCTTGCGATCGGAAACTGATCAACACGGATCCGCTGCTGGGTCTCGCTATCGAACATAATGTAGTATAAATCATCGCCGTCATGCCAAATGCGGAATTCAGCACGCATCCGATAGTACTCTGCTGGTGATGGAAATACTTCAAGTTGAGCACTGCTGTAGGGATTCAACATTTGCTGCAGTAGTTCTGCTTTGTCGGCGAGCTGCTGTTGATAGTGTTCTGGGTAAATTGTCGTTAACGCCATAGCTGATTCCTAATAAATTGTTGTGCGCAATCACAAGCGAGGCGAATTGTAACGAGCGACATTCAAAAGTCCACCTGAAGTTCGTCTTGAAAGACTTACACTAATGCTGAAATTAGTTCGTTTTTGTTGGCTTATTGTTGCTTTCGCTCACAAAATCAGCAGTCAGTCAAAAAACCTTAAAAAAAGTCAAAAATG
>Ga0209075_1001872_pt1 | contig 19272 bp, 17 predicted proteins | sample Stecom2011_FD_187523 | JGI IMG/M metagenome (GOLD analysis project Ga0209075, IMG submission 187523) | Agricultural soil microbial communities from Utah to study Nitrogen management - Steer compost 2011 (SPAdes) (version 2) | ecosystem: Environmental > Terrestrial > Soil > Agricultural land...
AATTGATAAAAGTCAGAAAGGTTATGCCTTTGTAAATAGAAATTGAAATAAAGTATACTACAGAAGAATTTTACCCCACAAAAAAAGAGAACCAATTCCTTGATTCTCTTCCCTTTGTAGCGGGAACCGAACAAATCTCGAAACATTTTTTAGAGGATTTGGAACGGCTAACCTCACTAAATTCTGAAATAACTCTGTCTGAATATTAATGATAAGTAATGTTGATAAACATACTGTGAGTAGCATAAATATGTAAATCTCAAATTGTACATTCATATAATTGCAATTTTTGGATTACATTTGTATCTTACAAAATACATATTACAAACACTATTGTGTGAATGCTTAAGAGAAAGAAATAAAAGGCATTCCGTCAAAAGTTATAAAGGAGCTAATTATAATAGTCCTCGGAGGATAAAAAAATAATAGTTTAGGATTTAATGGCAAAAAATAAAGCAAGGGAAATAACACAATTAACAAGACAACGTCTATATGCGATGTCGGGTAATCAATGCGCTTTCCCCAATTGTTCTCAAACATTCTTTAACGTTGATGACGAGACAAATATTTCCAACATTTGTCATATTGAAGCAGCGGAGCCAGGAGGACAAAGATATAATCCTAATTCTAATGATGAATACAGAAGATGTTTTGAAAACTTAATTTTATTATGTCCTAATCATCATAAAGTTACCGATAATACTCAGGCATATACAATTGAAGTATTAAAGGAAATGAAAAGGAATCACGAAGCTAAATTTATTCAAATTGCAACAGGGAAAAATATAATAACCCAAAATCCCTCAGCTTTAAACGTTGTTATTGGAAGTTTAGGAAGTACTATTTTTGATAGTCAGAATGGAAATGAACCTATGTCAGCGCCTGACCCTGAAGATAAAATTAAATACAATAATATTATACGATTTAAGCCGATTATTGAGGAGTATAAAGTTTATCAAGGTCGATTAAATAAAATTTATGAAGAAATTGAGAAACAAGGTTCTACAAGAAAAGAATTTATTTTGCACAATATTAAAAGTGCTTACCTCTTAGAGAAAGGAAAATATGATAATATTGACCAAATTAGGGCTAATGCGGACAACATAGTTGAGAATGTACAAGCAAAGCTGTGGAGTATAATAGAAAATAGTAGTAATGTAAATCCACATTTGCCTATTGAAGCTGTACAGATTAGCTTGTATGTGGTTTTGGTAGATGCTTTTATGAGATGTAGTATTTTAGAAGAACCGCCAAAACAATGATAGTAAATAAAAATATAAACCCTGAAAGAGATTTGTATTATTTGGGAGGCAAAGTAATAGAGATATTAAACAGTTCCAATAAAACAAAATTTGATTATTTTGAATTATATAACAATTTGAATAAAAGTCATAATATTTCTATCAATTTATTCTCATTAGTATTGGATTGGTTGTTTATTTTAGGGGTGATAAAGAAAGGTAAAAAGGGCTTGTTAGAGAGATGTTTTTAAAACGGTTAATAATAGAAAATAAAACAGGAGTTATTCGGGATATTCCTTTCAAAAAAGGGATAAATCTCATTGTGGATGAAACTCCCGAAAGCCAAACTCAACAAACAACAGGCAATAATGTTGGTAAGACGACTGTATTACGATTAGTTGACTATTGCTTAGGTTCAAAAGGTGAAAGTATTTATAAGGATACCGAATTTTCTCAACAGCCAAATACAACTATTGAAAACTTCCTAACAGACACAGAGGTTTTAATTACTATTGAGTTAGTAGAAGATTTAGAAGACGAAACCAGCGAACAGATTACTATTCAACGTAACTTTTTAAAGCGAAGCAAAAAAATACAAAAGATTAATGGAGAGAATTTTACTGACGACAAAAAGTTTGATTTTGAACTGAAAAGGCTAATATTTAAAACTGAAGTAGATAAACCTACATTCAGACAAATAATCTCTAAAAACATAAGAGTAGATAAAGACCGAATGGATAAAATCGTTCGTGTACTTGGTGGTTTTGTTGGTAATGAAGTTTATGAAGCCTTATATCTCTTTTGGCTTGGTATAAAAACAGATAAAGCAGAGGAAAAACGCAATCTTACAGACGAAAGAAAAAAAGAAAACAGTTTCCGTAGAAGGCTGAAAAAAGAAGGAGAACTCTCTTTGATTGAACAAAAACTGGCTTTCCATAATGATAAAATAAAAGAACTTGAAGAACAAAAAAGAAACTTCAACCTCAACGAGAATTACGATGAGGATATAGAACATCTCAATCAGGTAAAATATGGTCTAAACCGTGTCTCTACGGAAATTAGCCAATTAGAGGTAAGGAGAGATTTAATTATTGAGAGCAAAGACGATTTGGAACAAGAATACGTCAATATTAACACTAATCAAATAAAAACTTTATACGATAAAGCAAACGCTTTAATCCCTAACATTCAAGTCACTTTTGAAGAAACATTGAAGTTTCATAACGACCTGATTTCAGAAAAATTAGACTATATAACAAAAGAATTACCCGATTTAGAACAGAACCTCAAATCATTAAGAGCGGATTTGAGCAAATTACGTAATCAAGAATACATTCTAACTACTAAAATTCAAAAATCAGGCGTAACAGAAGATTTAGAAAAAATTGTTACTGAGTTAAACAAACAATTTGAACGTAAAGGTAATTTAGAGGAACAAAAACGACTTTGGAAAGTCTCTAATGAAAAATTAAACAGAATTGAAAACGAACTAAGTCTTATTAATGAAGATATTACTTCAAATGATGAATTGATAAAAAGTAGAGTTACCCAATTCAACAAGTATTTTACAAAAATGTCTGAAATACTTTACGATGAAAACTATATTCTTACTCCTATCCAAAAAGATGTTGGTTATGATTTGATTGTAACAAACATTGAGGGAAATCCAAGTACAGGTAAGAAAAAAGGGCAAATCGCAGCTTTTGATTTCGCTTATATCCAATTTGCAGATGACTTGGATATACGATGTGTGCATTTTATATTACACGACCAATTGGAAAATATCCACGATAATCAATTAAATACGTTGGTAGAGGTGGCTAATAACATAAATGGACAATATATCGTTCCTATTTTAAGAGATAAGATACCTGCTAATATTGATGTTAGTCAATATGAAGTGTTGTCTTTATCTCAAAATGACAAATTGTTCAAATTATAATCGTTGGTTTAAACTCCAAAACAATCTGCCACCAAATATAAGAGAGATGCCAGAAAATCTCTTAAAAACATTCACTCCAAAAGAAAAAAACAGAAAAAAAAGAAAGCCATTCTACGAACGGATATAAGATAACGAAGCACTATAAGTCCCGAAGGGTGGCGAAGCCATTATGCGTGCGCAGTTATCGTTATCAGTTACTTTTGCTTCCCTTTTTGTTTGTTTTTGATACCTCTATAAATCTTTGTCCATATATTCCTCCAAAGAAGATTTCAGTTGGTCTAAAAATGCCGTTCGGGAACCTGCTCGATATTTCATTCGATGGAAAGAATTATGCAAATCCCCTAAGGTAATCTGAAATAATTTTTCTAAAACCAAACTGATTTTTCGTATTCCTACTTTACCGTATGAAAGAGAGCCATTCGCATACAGCGCATAAATCAGCTCTATCAGAGCATTTTTGGTATCCGTCCAAAGAATGCCATCAGATAAAATATCCCTTGCAGACAGAGAACCTGCCATTTCATCATCGTTAATTTTTTGGAGTATGTAGGTATAGAGTAGCTCATTGGCTATTATCCGAGCCACTTTGTTATCATAATAGGTTGAAAACAATGGGTCAATTTCAAAAACAAAACTGTTCAGACCATCGTGGAAATTAATGTTGCCCAATCTAAAGTAGGTTTCATCACGGTCTGTTCTTCCCGAACGATAATATCTGTAAAAATCGGAATTATAGATATGTTCCCTGTATTCCCTTTTTAATTCCTGCAATTGTTCCGAAAAACAACTTGCGTACACTTTCCCTCCGTCAACAGGACAGGCTGTCTGTATACGGAATATCTTATTGTGGTAAATGAGTTTGGAGAGGATATATGGCTTAATGTTGCGAAAGAAATTGATTTCCTCCCAATGGTTTTTAAAGCCTTGTTTTGTAATATCCTCTCTTATCGACCATAAGTATTCTTGCAGGTATACTGTCATTTGATACGCTTCATCAATGATATTAGGGGCAGACAGTGAAATTGCATTTTCTTTTCGCTGTATCTCCGAGATAATATGATTTAATGAAGATGTCATTTGAGTCAGTTTCTTTATTTCTATTTATATATTACCTAAAGTCTAAATCCATTACGTTCTTGGTTCGTTTTACAATAAAGCATAATATTATTCCTAACCCTCTACTTTCCATTCCTTGCGTTGCTGATGCTGTTGAAGAAATTTAGCGTAGCGTCCGTTTTGACTCAATAAATCCTGTGGACTACCATTTTCAACTACTTTACCTTTATCCAATACAATCACCTGATTAGCCGATTGTATGGTAGCGGGACGGTGTGCAATTATGATTACAGTCCTGTTTTTATCGTTGGCTATGTTGACAATGGCTTTGCTGATGGCTTGTTCGTTTTCGGGGTCAAGGGCTGATGCAGCTTCGTCTATCAGTATGATACGAGCATTTTTCAAAAATGCCCTTGCAATAGATACTCTCTGACGTTCGCCACCTGAAAGTTGTAAACCACTTTCGCCTGTTTTTGTATCCCAACCGTTGGGCAGGCGTTCCAACATTTCATCAAGTTGTGCGGCTGTGGCTGCTTCTTTTAACTGGGCTTCTGTGGCATCTGGCTTGGCAATCAACAAGTTTTCTTTTATAGTAGTATCAAACAAATAAACATCCTGAAATATTATGGCAATGTCATTCATCATTGCATTGTAGTCCAATTGCCTGATGTCTGTCCCGCCTATTTTTATCGCTCCGCTGTTAACATCATAAAATCGGGCAATCAGCCGGATAAGGGTTGTTTTTCCTGAACCCGATGCTCCGATTAAAGCGGTGGTGCTTCCCTGCGGACAATGGAAAGATACATTTTCTATAACAGGGTTTTGACCGTAAGAAAACGTGATGTTTTCTAATTGAACGGATACGTTTTTGATGTCGGTAACAGGACGTTTAGCCATTGGCAAGGTTGGGGTTTGCAGGATTTCCTGTACACGGCTCACGGCGTTGTCCATTGCTTTTAAGGCTCCGATTAGTTCTATAAGGTAGGCTAATGGTTCTAAAAAACGCACTGCTAAAATAAACAAGACAATCGCTTCGGGAATAGAAACCGATTGATTGATGAACAAAAATGTGATGGATAAAATAACGGCTACAAACCCTGCTAATACTACACTCGTATAGGTCAAGTCGGGTAAGGTTGAACGCTTCAATCCTCTACGATAAACAACACGGTGCTTGTCAAGCGTTTGCTGTAATAGGACTGTTCCTTCAACGCCTTTTCCTGCCGCCCGAAGTACGGTTTGAGCCTGTCCTAATTCAATGGCTTTCCCCGCGATTGCGGTAGCTGCCTCTTCTAATTTTTTATCAGCTTCTGCCGCTATATTTCCTGCCCAACGCAATACGACAAGAGCTATAGGCATAACCGCTAAAAATAGTATGCCTATTTTCCAATTGATGAAAAAGGTAACAATAACAATAGCTGCGGGTACTAATATTGCTATAATGGCAGGTGCCCCAATGGTTACCGCTAATTGAGCAACCGCACCTACATCAAACGTAATCATACGGGCTAATCGGGCTTTTTTGTCTGCGGTAAACCAGCCCAACGGAAGCTGTGTAACACGGTTCATTATGTCAATCCTCAATTGGTCTGCCAATTTCATGCTTGCGCTAAAACCAATAGGTGAAGAAATAACAGTCAAAATAAGGTAACATAGAAAAGCTATACCGCCCACTATTAACCACATGGTGATTGTATTATAATCGGGTTGCGGTCCAAGCAAGCAGTTAAGTATGGGTACAAGTACACCCAATAATATGCCCTGCAATAAAGCAAGGATAACGTTAAGTACGGTTAGTCTGATAATAACCGATTTATTCGGAAATAGTTTATAAAGTCGTTTTATCATTTCTTTATTTCAAAAATTTTAATGAATAGTCTGTGCTTCCCACATTTTAGCGTAAAGCGATTGGTTGTCGAGTAATTCCTGATGCGTTCCTTTTTCCACTATCTCACCAGCTTGCAATACGATAATCTGATGGGCATTGCCGACGGTATATAAGCGATGGGCAATCATAATGACCGTTTTGCTTTTGATAAGGGAACTCAACGCTTGCTGTACCAGTACTTCATTATCGGGGTCAAGCGAAGCGGTCGCTTCGTCCAATACCACAATAGGGGCATCGGACAGCATTGCCCTTGCAATGGTGAGTCGTTGTTGTTCGCCACCTGACAGTCCAATATTACCTGTTCCCAATACCGTATCATAGCCGTGCGGAAGCTGTTCGATAACATCGTGAATGTAGGCTGATTTAGTTGCTTTTATAATATCTTCGTCCGTAGCATGGGGATTGGCAATGCGGATATTCTCCCTAACGGTATCACGAAGCAAAACTATATCTTGAAATACCAGCGACATACTGCGTAACAGCTTTTCGGAACTCATTTGTCTGATGTCAATGCCACCAATGGTAATACTGCCCTGTCGAACGTCATAAAATCGGGGCAACAAATGGGCAATGGTTGATTTACCTGAACCCGACCTCCCTACGAGTGCCGTTACTGTTCCCTGTGGACATTCAAAGCTAATATCCCTGATGACATCATTGTTTCCAGAATAGGCAAATGATACCTTATGAAAGGCAACGGAATATTCCCGCGGTTCTTGTGGGCTATCGCTTTCGGGTATTACGTTCTGCAACAGCACTTTTTCAATGTTTGATGCGGATAGCCTCCCTTTTCGCAAACCCTGTGAGCCGTGTATGGCAGGAACGATAGCAGTAGGCAGACCAATGCCGACAATCAGGAACGGCAGAAAGTCTGCAACAGCAAGCGTACCGTTGCTAATAAACAATAAACCTGTAATAGTTAAGACACCTAACAAGGTTACTTCGGAAGCGAACATTCGAGAAATTGCCGAACTGTATTTGGTTTCCGATATCCAAACCTTAAAAGCGTTTGTATATTCTTTTACGGCATAATCAAATCGGGATAACAACCTGCCACCAACGCCAAAGGTTTTTACTACCGTGATGCCGTCTGCGTATTCCACTGCCGATGTGCTTATTTTGGTTTCGGCAACTATCAGCCTGTTCATATGTGTAGTTACGGAACGCATTGCTATTCTAAAGCTGATGTACATCGTCAGCAACACGGCAATGCTAATCAATGTCATTTGCCAATTTACTATCCATAGATAACCAATGCTTACCACAATTGCCGTTACCGCTCCTATCATTTCACGAAGTGAATGAGCAATAAGCTGGTGCATTTCTTCTAAGTCGGTAGTCATTACTTTTTTAATCACACCCGAACCCTTTGCCCTAAACCATCCCAAAGGCATCGTTCCTAAACGCCTTACAATACGGATACGGATTTTATGGAGTATTTCCGCATCGGCAACGTGTCCTATCCGTGAAGAAAAGAACAAAAGAACCAAACGAAGAAACGCTCCCGCTATGCCAATGCCTACCCATAGCCATATTGTTTGAGAAGATACGTTGGGATTTTTCAAAATTAGCTTTGCTATTTCTGCAATGGCGATGTAGGGGGCTAATCCCAATGCCGAACCTAACACGGCTAATATGCACCCTGCTATCAGGTAATTTTTTACAGGAGATAGCAAACGGGTTAATGCTTTTGTACTCATTAACTTCGCACCCCTTTCCATACGATTAATGCTATTTTGTTGTTTATTAGTATTATTCATTGTTGTTTTTAATTTATTTTCATTCTAAATAGCGTACCTTTGTAGTCGATATTTTACGTTTACAAAGCTCTTTATAAAGCTTTGGGTAGCGATAACGTATTAGGAAGTATGAATGCCGTAAAAGGAAGTTAAGTTATGGGATACAAGATGCAATTGGAAGCAAAGACTATATGTTTGGAAAATGATTTTTTCAGTCCGCAACTATTGGAGAAAACTACAACATTTAAAGATGATGCCGTTTCAATGGAATTGAAAGATGTATCATTGCACCATTTTCATTTGATGCGTGGATTACATTCAGCCGAAACGGACAGTAGCTATTGCTTAGATTTTTACAATTCGTTCTATGTCACACATTTTGTATTAAATAGTACTTCCGGTTCTGAAAAACGTACTCCTGCGGCTTATTCTTCTAATACCTACTCTACCTATCACCAGGACAAGGAACAATCGGAAATGGGCGTTATTGAGGCAAGTCAACAATATGAATTTTTGGAATTGGCTGTTGAGCCATCTTTCTTAGAAGCGGTGATTAATGAAGACCAGCCTTATTCTGATACGCTGTTCAACAGCTTGTGCAAAGAGGAATACAAAATAGCACCAAAACGTCCTATATTACCTACGATGTTCCAATGTATAGGTGATATGAACAGTAATTTTTTTACAGGCTCATTGCAACAGTTGTATCTGGAAACAAAAGCTGCTGAACTTTTTTTGTTGCAAATTCATGCATTGAAAAGTATTCCTATAAACAATACAAAACTAAGACCAAGCGATATTGAATGCCTGCACGAGGCAAGATTGTATATCGAAAAAAACTACCACACGCCCTGTACTATCATTGACCTTGCCAAAATTGTAGGTATCAACCAAACAAAACTAAAAAGTGGTTTTAAGGAATTATTTGGCACTACGGTATTCGGCTATGTCAAAGATTTGCAAATGGAAAAAGCACGTCAATTGCTGTTAGACGAGAAATTGTATGTTAGTGAGGTAGCCGACCAAATCGGCTACAAGCATCCTCAACATTTTGCTGCAGCTTTCAAACGCAAATTCGGTATTCTGCCAAGTGAGTTGAAGTAATAAAAATATTTGCAATTACTGTTCCGGTAGATTTTTAAATTCTTTTCGCCCAAAGCATAACCATTACAAAAATGATGAATGAGAAAACCAGCATTGAACCAAACAATAATGTGTATCCGTGTTGGTCTGCAAGTATGCCGCCAATCGGCAACATCGTCATAAAAAGAACTGAACCTAAAAAACTCTGAAAAGAGTAGTCCGTAGCTTCTTTTCCGGCTCTTACTTTTGTCATAGCCACATAGAAGACAACCATTGTCCTCCAGCCGACAACCAAACCAACGACAGCACAAATTGTAACACAAGCTGCATAGGGTAATGCAGTGCTTTCAGATAAGACAATCGCACAAATAATGCTGATGATTGTACCTGATATAGCGGTGAGCAACTTTATACGGTTACTGCTCTTTTTCAATAACAACCCTGCCAGAAAACCTCCTGCTGTTGCAAAAGACATCGTGATGAAGCCAAATAAGAAACCTACCTCTTCTAAGGTAAAACCCTTGTCTATCAATAAGGGTCGCATAAATTGAAGTACAATTTCCGAGGGGGTTTTTATGACCAATAAAATCAGTATCCATTTTAAAAATTCTTTCACTTTGAAATAAGAGAAGATGTCTTTCAAGTGTATCCGTGATGCCGTATTGTCCTTAGTACTGTGACTGTTATATTTTAAGGTATAGAATAACGGTATTACGGTAAGCATACAAAGTATGAGAATGCTGTTTGTCCACCCGATAGCATTATAGCCAATCAGCAGGATACCCCCGCCGATAATGAAGCCTAAATAAGCTCCCCCTGACTGGATACCATTTCCGATGCTTTTTTCACTATCGGTCAATGAACGGATGGCAAAGGCATCTACGGCTATATCCTGCGTGGTCATTGAAATTACGGCAAGTGCTACCAATACCGTCATCAAGAGCATATCGTTGAAGCCAAGAAATATAAGAGGCAGTATAAACACACCATACAATAGCGTAGAAATACTTATCCATCTGAAATAGGTCTTGCCGTACCTGTCCACCAACGGAGCCCATAAAAAACTAAAAACATAAGGAGCCAATGCCAATTGGAACCACGCTATTGCTTCTAAGGATATGCCTTTATCACGCATTATTGCAGGCATTGCGTGTCCAAAAAACGCAATGGGAATGGATTGCGTAATGAACAGCAATGCCAATAGAAAATACTTTTTACTCGCTTTCACTACTTAGAGGTATCAAAATTTAGCGATGAGGCTTGTTCCGAATGTTGCGGGGAAACCGAGCATAGCATACTTTGCACCCGTAGGGTAAATAAATGAAAGGTAGCGTTCGTTAAAAATATTCCTTGCCCAAAACTGTAATTCTATCTTATTGTATGCAAGTCCTGCTTTGGCATTGAACAGGGAATATGGATTTTGTACTGCCGTATTTTCAATGTTAAAATAATGCTTGCCCAAAAAACTCCATTCGCCACGTATCATTCCCTTTATTTTAGTAGTGAGATTGTGGGAATATTGTGCAGCTAACATTGAGGTAAATTCAGGCTGCATAATCAGCCAATTGCCCTTTAAGTCTTCTTCCGTTCCTGTGGCTACATTAGGTTGCGTAAGCTGTGTGTATCTTCCGTGATTGTAGCTGAAGTTGTAATCAATACTTAAACCCTTAACAGGTACGGTCAATATTTCTACTTCAATCCCCTTTATTTTTCCATTACCTGTGTTGCGGATAGCTGTTTCGCCCGGCGACCGGGTAAAAGCTGTAACCTGCATATCTTTCCAGTCGGTATAGAATAATGTCAGGTTGGTAATCAGTTTTCTATTAAGCCAGCCCGCTTTGTAACTGATTTCCAAGTTATCGCTGAACTCGGGGTCGAAGGCAAAAAAATCGGGGTCGGTGGTACGTTTATTCAATCCTCCTGCTTTAAAACCTCTGGAATAGTTAGCATATACCATCATTTCCTCGTTAAGCTGATAGGCAACGTTAAATTTTGGGGATATTGCCTTATACTTTCCGTCTATCCTTGTCCGCTCCACCAATTCCATATCGGGAAAGCCCTCTTTTATCATTGTAGTACGGGTGTACATATTTTTGGTTTCCCTGTCGTATCGCAATCCTGCGGTAAAACTTAGCTTGGGTATCGGTGTGTAAGTTGCCTGTCCAAAAAAAGCATAGCCCTCATTCTTTATTTCGGATGGTGTTGAAAGGATGTATGGTGCATAAGGGTCATTCAGCATCGTCATCGCATCATCTCCAGCACCTAACAAAGCCGTTTCGACTTCGGGATGGTACAGGTAGAAAGCCCCTGCCGTCCATCTGAATTTGTCCGAATTTGAATTAGAACTGTTAAGACGGATTTCCTGTGTAAAAGTGCGATAACTGTTATCTTTGGGTTTTCCTCCATAACCGATTTGAAATAGGTCGTAAGCAGACCAATCCCCATCCCAAAAACCGTCCCGGATAAACTTATCCGCATACTGATAGCTTGTAATACTAATTATATCAAACCATTTAGCGTAGTGCTGTGCTGAAAGTGAAGCACTATACAAAACTCTTTCTTGCACACCCTTTGTATTTTGGTCAGTAACATAGCCGTCTGCTAATGCAATGCTGTCATTTGCCACAAAGGGGAATTTACCGTGGTTAAATGTTTTTTGTGCTTTTGCATTCAGCGATAATGCCCAACTGTCAGACGGAAGATAACGAAGATTAAAACTGCCCTCTACTGCGTGGTTCTTATCAAATTTCTGATTGTCATACAAATTGGTGTAATAGCCGTTCGTTTTGTTATAGCTTGCCGAAAGACCTGCAAATAATTTGTTGTCAACGAGGGGTGTTTTTATGCCTGCTGTATAACGCTGTGTGCCGTAGTTTGCAAAAGATATATCAGCATAACTGGAAGTAACATTGCCGGGCTTTTTGGTAATGATATTGATAACTCCTGCCATTGCATTTCTTCCATACAAAGTTCCCTGCGGGCCTCTTAGCACTTCCATTCTTTCGATGTCATAAAGATTTCGCATAGTACTTTCTGCATCATATTGCATAACTCCGTCAATATATACGGCAACGGACTGGTCAATTGAATTGGAATACATTCCTCTGATAGAATAGAAAGGGAAATCGCTTCCTCCATTCGGAATAAAAAGATTAGGAACGACTGCACTTAAATCACTTAGTGACCAAAGCCGATAATCTTCCACTTTCTGCGCATTGAGTACGGAAACGGATACGGGTGTTTTTTGCAGAATTGTTTCTCTTTTTTCGGCGGTTATGGTAACGGTTTCCAATATTGTAGAACTCTGTTGCAATCGGATTTCTACAATAGTTTCCTCGTTCGGATTGACTGATACGGATTGGCTCTTTGTGTCATATCCATCGGCTGAAACGCTGATTGCATAAGTATTGGGAACTATATCCGAAAATAAAAATGTGCCTTTTTCATCTGTACGGGTGGTTAACGAAAGCCTGTCGATGGAAACAATAGCTTCCTTAACGGGGTTGTTTTCATCATCATAAACCGTTCCCGATATCTTCCCATTTTGTACTTGGGAAAATGCGTTGGAGAACAATAAAAATGTTGTGGCTATTAATATTATAAATCTATTTGCGGCAACTGTAAGTATTTTATTTAGAACCATTTTAAATAAAGTTTTGAGTTGCCGCAAATTTCTATGTTTATCTAAGCGATTAGATAACGCAAAAGGAAGTCTTGATGCCGTGAAAGGAAGTATTATTGTTGCCCCTCTTGCACCAAATGCTGTAAATCGGGTTACTTCTATATATTTCATCATTGACAAAGCCCAAACGAAAAAGCTGTGAGGTCAACAACTAACAATAATTATCTTTTAAAACAATAGCATTTCACAACCGCCTCCCTTTATTCTTTTTTTTCTTCATTCGGTTGGCAAACTGTTCCTCTTCGTAATCCACGCCCTGTGCTTGGGGCAACAGGCTGAACAATCCCATATCGAAATTGTGAGAATATTCCTGCGAGATAAACTCAAAAAGGTCTTTCGTTGGTTGGTTGTCTATTGTATTCGTTTTGGAAATAGGGTTATCCTGTGTTTTCAGTTCGGGTTTGTTGCCGTTGTTCCACCAATCGTTAAATACATTTGCAGACAGGTTTCTGTCTAACTGTGAACCATTCCATACACTACGGCTTTCGTGGTCGATAAAGGTTATACCGTAAATCCGTCCGTTGTCGTTCCTGCGGACAACCGTATTGATGCCTTGCTCGGTCAATTGCTTTCTAAAATCTGTTTCGTTGCTTGTGGTATGTATGGCAAGCTCCACCGTGTTTTTCAGAACAGACCTTGCAGGGTTGGCTTTCATTTTCTCTTTGGACTGCTCAAAGTGTTTTTGCAGTTGGGCAATCCCTGCTTCTTTTCCGAATAGCGATGCCTTGAACGGATTGCTTTCCTTGTTTCCGTTTTCGTCCAATGCCACATAGACCAATCCGTTTACAGTTTGTCCGTTTCGCTCGCCTTTGACTTCCTCTGCTGTAATGTTGAAAAGTGACAATAAGGCATTGTAGCTTCCCATAGTCGGAAAGCTGTAATATTTCGGCAAGTGCCGTACTACCGAAGCGATTTGGCTTTTGATGTCGCCTTTTTGGTAATCCACAGGTTTAAAAACTTTATTGCCCTGTTTCTGCTCCTGCTCGGTTACTTTATGCAGGTTGTATTTCTGCTCCAAATCCCGACAGATAGCCATTGACCGTGGGTGGTCGTAATCATCGGGGATTTTCTTTCCGTCAATGCCTACGCAGGTCGAAACGATATGGATATGTGTTCGGTCAATGTCCGTATGTTTGAAAACAATATAAGGTTGATTGCCGTAGCCCATACGCTCCATATATTCCTGTGCCATTTCCGTAAACTGTTCATCGCTAACCTTGTCTTTCGGGTCAGGGTTCAATGAAATATGCCGTACTGTCTTTTCCGTTTTGATGTTTGCCGACAAATAAGGCTCAAAACATTTATTGAAATACGCTACAGAATACCTGCCATTCATTGTGTCGGGTATCTTGTTCAGCAACAAAATCGCTCCGTTTTCCGTTTCCACTTTCTGCTGATTGTACAAAATCGCTCCGTACATATTGCTCCCTTTTCCGATTTTTGCAATCATAATTTCACTCTTTATTTAGATATTTCTTTTCAAATCTGTCGGTAAGAATTAAAACCTTTAGCAATAGTTCTTTCATTTCTGCTGTCTGCTTTTCCAATTTATAGAGATATGCAGATGCTTTTTTCTCCGAAAAATTGGCGTTCAATAATCTTACAATCTGATTGTAATTGGTTGCTATTCCCCGAAACTGACCGAAAAATTTGGTCAATCCTGTGTGGTATTCTACCGCATTCATATCAATTTTTACGGTCTTTACCGTCTTCTGAAAGATACAGGCTGTAATGAAATGTGCCTTTACGTTCATTCCTGATTGGTCAAACAGGGCAAGGAACTTGGTGTTTTCCTCTGCATTCAGGTTAATGGAATACCGATGTACGGCAGGGTCGTTCTTCGGTTTTCTACCTGTTTTCCTAATCTGCTTACTGTTCTTTTCTTCCATAATAAATCCATTTTAATGTTAAACCAAAACTGCGACTTCGGAGCGGTTTTCAGCCCCCTGCAAGGGCAAGTGCTTTTGAGGTACTGAAATTCATTTCGAGTACCTCAAAAGATAACTTGCTCTGAACAGGGGTTCAGAAAAATCCGTTTTGCAAACGGATTGGAGTTAGCCGAAAAAACCGACCGCTTCCGTTTACAAATTTCGGGAAGACTATTTGAATAACAGCGATTTACAAACACGACAATGAACGCCAAATAGTGCCACTGACTGCCACCTTTAAGCGGATTGGGATTGCTTTTATTTCCTTTGTGTGGTTAGTTGGCTGATTGGCTACGGAGTTAGTCAACGGGCTAAATAAATTGCTTGTAATCCGTTGGCTTTTTAGCTAACCAAACAGCTAATTGGAAATATACAGGTGCATAGATGCTTAAATAGATACAATAGTATATACAACTGACTGTTCAGCTAACCCGACAGCTAATCTGATATAATATTAAAAACGATAGGTATGATACACGAAGAAAACAAAAAACAGCAAACCGAAGAACAGGATTTTATGGAAATGATTGTCGGTAACGACAAGAAAAATACCCAACAGGAACAGCAAGCCGTAACACATTGGGACGACTTTACCGCAGACGAAAGATCCGTAGAAACGGAAGATACAAAACCGACTGCAAGTAATACCAAAAGAACGACCTCAAAGTCAAAGAAGCTGACCAAAGAGGATTATTACGGACAGTTCTTTAAAATCCCGAACACTACGGCAAGCAAAGGCAAATCGGTCTATGTACGGCAGGAACACCACGAAACGTTCAACAGGCTTACCAACATTATGGGCATTGACAAGCTGACGATTTATGCGTATCTGGATAACATTATCGAATACCATTTTCAGGAGTTCGGGGAGTTGATTAAGGAAATCTATAACGAGAAGCACAAGCCGTTATTTTGATAGTGGTGCGATGTCAGGTGGTGGTTCGTTCCTCCCTCTTAAAATTATTTTCCAAAACAAAAAAACAGAAAAAAAAGAAAGGCGTTCAATCAAGGCGGACAGGCTGAAAAACCAAAAGGAAACGGAATAAGTCCCGAAGGGTGGCAGGGCAACACAAACAACTCGGCGAAGCCTCCTTTTTGCCCTGCCATTATGCCGTAGTCTTTTGGTTGGGTAGTGCGATGGGTGTCCGCCTTACCTTTGCTACCTTTTTGTTCTTTTTTGGTACAAGAATACAAAATAAAAGCCCCGTTTTTTTTCGGGGCTTGATTTGTTGTTTTGTTAAATGCTAATCTCTTTTCAAAACTTCTCTCACTTCGATGTTTCCACCTACTTGGTCAAAAATAGGATTACCTTTTGCAATTTCTATTGCTTCATCAATGGTTTCGGATTTTACCACAACATAACCGCTAACAAATTCATTGTTTTCGGCGCAAACTCCGTCAGTTACTTCCTTGTTGGACTTTACGATTTTTGCACTTCCTGCAAATGGCAAAAGCGTGTTGCCTTTGTCCACCAATTTGCTTTGTGAAGCAATTCCTGTTAACCAATTCATACGTTCCTGCATTTGTTCAGGTGTTGGTCTGAAATCGGAAATGTCTTTTAATCTGAAAATCAATACAAATTCTTTCATTGTCTATAAAATTTAATTATTTCTTGTAAGACAATTTCAAATTTCGGAACGTGACAGAAAGTAGAGAAGTTTTTAAATTTTCATCAATTTCTCGGGGTCAACGACAGAAAAAATACTTGTGATTTTTCCGTATGGGTTTAGCTCAAATATCTGACAGTTTATCAAGGTTGTACCTCTGTAAAACAGTAATGCAGATTGATGATTGATTTCTTCGATTTTGATTTCAAGGTCTTTTTGATGATTTTCATAAACGTAGGTCATCAGTTTAATGGTGTTGTCAATTCCCGAAGTCAGTTCAGCAATGACCTGTAATTTATTTCCTGCATCTGCCAAAACCTGCACTTCATCAGATAGCATTTGCTCCAACGTTTTTACATCGCCTTTACGGATTGCGGACACATATTTTTCTAAATATTTTCGGTCTTTTGCAGACGAAGTTGCGATTTCGGGTTTCCGCAATTTCAGTTTCTTTTTGGCTCTTGTGAGGATTTGTCGGGAATTTTCTGCCGAAATTTCTAATATTTCAGCGATTTCATCGTGTTCGTAATCAAACGCTTCTTTGAGCAAAAAAACGGCTCTTTCTTTGGTATTCAAAGTATCGAGTAAAACGAACATTGAGTAGTTAAGTATTTCATCTAATTCAATTTTGCTTTCGCCTTGATTGGTAACGATTGGTTCGGGTAACACAATTTTTTGTTGCCTTTCTCTGTTGTTTTTCTTTTTTAGGTTTATGGCTTGGTTGATGACCGATTTTATCAGATACGCATTTGGATTAGAAATTGAACTGACCTCTTTTGCATTGAATTTTATTAAAACGTCTTGAATTACGTCTTGGCAATCGTCAATATTTCCCAAAATATTGTAAGCATAAGGAAATAGTTTTTTGTTCAATGTGTTTAAATCGTCCATTTTTTGATTTTATAGTTAGACAATTTCAAAGGTAATAATGTGACAGGTTTTGAGAAAATCTTTCAACTGTATTGTTTTTGCGTTTCGGTTTGCGTGAGGGATAGAAGCGGAAAGCCCACAGTGAAGTGCAACGTAGCGGGGACTTGTAGCGGATAGCCCGACCCGCTTGCATTTTTTTGCGTTGGCTGTTAAGCGTTGGCAAAAATGCAAAGGGACACGCCCAAAACATAATAATCCAAAATCAAGTATTTAGCATCTGAACGCCAAATGCTACCTCTCACTGCAACATTGAAAGCCTGACTTGCTTATCCGACTAATTTAGCTGGGACAAAAAAGTTAGGCGATGCAGGAGAGAAAGGAAATAGATAAAATACCTATCGAAGAAGCAATGGAGCTTCTCCGTGAGGTCGGTATTGATGTGGAACAGGAAAAAGCCGAACTGATTATGGAGTTTCTGTACAACCTCACGATGATAATTATCCGTGAATGCTTTGATACCGAATGATTTATTTCGTACTTTAGCTAATCCCACACAACATTAATACCCACTTAAAAAGATTAGCTATGAAAAGAGCCGATTTATATATACGTGTTTCCACAGATGAACAGGCGGACAAGGGATATTCACAGCGTGACCAAGAGGAACGTCTGAAAAGGTTCTGTGCGACTAATAAGATTGCTGTCGGACAGGTTATTTACGAAGACCATTCCGCCAAGACCTTTAACCGTCCCGAATGGACAAGATTACTTAACAATCTTAAAAAGAGAAGTTCAAAGACTGACCTTGTTCTCTTTACCAAATGGGATAGGTTCAGCCGTAATGCAGGTGATGCCTATCAGATGATTAGCACACTTAACAAACTTGGTATAGAACCACAAGCGGTAGAACAGCCTTTAGACCTTTCTATTCCCGAAAACAAGATGATGCTTGCGATATATCTGTCCGCTCCCGAAGTGGAGAACGACCGTAGGGCATTGAACACATTCTACGGTATGCGCAGGGCAAGGAAAGAGGGGCGTTTGATGGGGAAAGCACCATTCGGATACATCAACAGGAGCAAAGAGGACGGACGAAAATACATTGCTCCAAAAGAACCTGAAGCAACAGCGATGCTGTGGGCTTTCAACGAAATAGCCAAAGGCGTGTTTGCCTGTGACCAAGTACGGCAAAAAATGAACAAGTTGCACAAGACAACGATAAGTCGAAGTGCTTTTCACGTAGCCGTCCGCAATCCGCTGTATTATGGTAAGATATTCATTGCCAAATTCAAGGACGAGGAAGCACATTTGGTACAGGGTCAGCACGAACCGCTTATATCCAAAGAACTTTTTGATAGGGTACAACTGATATTGGACGGAAACAAAAGAGTGGAACGTCCTAATACCAAAATTCTTTCAGATGAGAACCTGCCTCTGCGTGGTTTCTTGGTATGTCCCGAATGTGGTCGCAACCTAACGGGAAGTGCTTCCAAGGGAAGGACAAGTCGTTATTATTACTATCATTGCGTTTCCTCCTGTGGCTTCCGTCAAAAAGCCGAATTAGCCAATGATATTTTTGAAAAGAGTATGCGTCAGTTTGCATTAAACGGCACTGCTCAAATAGTGAAAAAACTATTGTTGGACAACTACAAGAAATTCGTAAACAACCCATTTGATGAAAAGAAACAGATTGCACAGGAAATAGATAAACTGAATGCAAGGTTGTCAGTAGCACGCAACAAACTGCTATCTGAAATTATTGATGATGAGGAATACCTCGAAATCAAAGATGAATGTAGGAAACGAATCGAGAGTTTGGAAGAACAGTTGAGCAAGGACGGTTCTGATGCCAAGAAAATCAATATAGATAAGTCTTTGGACAGAGCTTTAAAGTATATAGAAAACATCCCTAAAATGTACAGCGAGGGCGAAATCAACACAAGGAGAGGTATAATTGGTTCGATATTCCCTGAAAAATTGGAGTTTGACGGAAAAACTTATCGAACCACCCGAATGAACGTAATCGCAAACTATATCTTTCAGATAAACAACGGATTACTCCTAAAAAAGAACAGGACAAATGAAAATATATTTCATTTGTCCTGTTTAGTAGCGGGAACAGGACTCGAACCTGTGACCTTTGGGTTATGAGCCCAACGAGCTACCTACTGCTCTATCCCGCGATGTATTTTCAATGAATTTTCCTACGATCAAAAAAGCAAATTCACAAATCTTT
>Ga0209075_1001873_pt1 | contig 19266 bp, 16 predicted proteins | sample Stecom2011_FD_187523 | JGI IMG/M metagenome (GOLD analysis project Ga0209075, IMG submission 187523) | Agricultural soil microbial communities from Utah to study Nitrogen management - Steer compost 2011 (SPAdes) (version 2) | ecosystem: Environmental > Terrestrial > Soil > Agricultural land...
GAGAAACCTCTGGGCGGGCAAATGAGCACTGAGCCTCTTGGCAAGGGTCTGCAGGATCAGGTCGCCGGTGCGGAAGCCACACTGGTCGTTTACTGATTTGAAGTCGTCGATGCCACACACCATCAGTGCCAGCATCCGGCTTTGTGTGCGGGCAGCCGGGATTTCCCCGCTGAGCGCTTCAAGAAAGGTGTCCCGGCTCGGCAGACCCGTGAGCTGATCGTACCGGGCAAGCTGAGACAGTCGGTTTTCGGCCTCCACCCGGCGTTGCTGGCTTTCGCCGATGCTTGTCAGAAGATTGTTGGTGGCGTTTACCCAAAGCCCCAGTTCATCTGCAGTATGGCCTTTGGGGAGCGCTATCAGATGATCGTCAGGCTGCTCGGGATTGACACGCTGTACGGATCGGACGATGCGCAGCAAAGGGCGGGTAAGCAAGAGGTGAAACACCACATAGATGATGATCCCGAGAATCAGGGCAAGTGCCACGCTTGCGGTAAAGGTAATGGCTGCCCGGATCAGCCAGCTTCGCGCCAGAGGGGCGGTGTCAAAGCGAATCTGGAGGTGGCCGTAGACCACACCGGGGTTCTCTGATCGCAGTAAGGGCTCCCGGTAGGTTTTGACGGCTCCGAAAATGGGGTCGGTCACGGGCCGGAAGCCGCTCTTCTGGAGCGGGCGTGTCTGATAGGCGAGGGGCTCGCCGTCGGGATGGGTGATGGCCACGAGGTGCACGGGCTCCAGCGCGAATAACCCCTCCAGGACCTGTTCCGCCAGTACCTCATCGATACTGAAAATGGCCTGGGCAGCGGAGTCTCTGACCATGCTGATGGTCTGCTGAGCCCGCAGTTCGAGCTCGTTGGCAACCCGGTAAGCATCCAGTGTCACTTGCACAATGCTGATGATCACGCCGCAAATGACAGCCGTTGCCAGCACCCACCGAAGGATGCGGTACCCCAGGCGCTGTTCTAGGTTCAAGGCTGTATGCATCCTGCTTGTCTTGCCTTAGCTGAGCTGCGCGGGGGCGCAGGCTTTCGCGGCACTCGCCTGCCGCTGGGCTGGTACTGTTCGGACGTCTGCTACTTAAGGTAAGTATGGCCGATATCATAGAATTTTTGTGCTTTGGCTTGTATCTGTTTGTAGTGGTTTGGTGCCCCTGAGATACAAAAATGCCCGCGCGGTTCCCCGGGCGGGCATTTCAACCCCGGAACTGGATACCGGGGCAGGGCGCGCTGGTCGTGATTACGCCAGGTTTTCGTTCACGAAATCCCAGTTAACCAGATTCCAGAAGCCTTCGAGGTAGTTCGGACGGCTGTTGCGGTAGTCGATGTAGTAGGCGTGTTCCCATACGTCGACAGTCAGTACCGCCTTGTCTTCGCCAGTCAGCGGGGTTTCAGCATTGCTGGTATTCACGATCGCTACGCTGCCGTCGGCTTTCCTGACCAGCCAGGTCCAGCCGGAACCGAAGTTGTTGGCGGCTTTGTCGTTGAACTCTTTCTTGAACTCTTCAAAAGAGCCAAACGCTTTTTCAATGGCTTCTTTGGCCGCGCCGGTAGGCTCGCCGCCACCGTTGGGGCTCAGGCAGTTCCAGAAGAATGTATGGTTCCATACCTGGGCGGCGTTGTTGAACAGACCGCCACTGGCGCTCTTGATGATTTCTTCCAGTGACTTGTTGGCGTTGTCGGTGCCTTCGATCAGACCGTTCAGCTTGGTTACATAGGTCTGGTGGTGTTTACCGTAGTGGTACTCCAGGGTTTCCTGGGACATGTGCGGTTCCAGAGCGTTCTTTTCGTAGGGCAGTGCGGGAAGTTCAAATGCCATGAGGTCGTTCTCCCTGTCTCTCTATGTTTATGGATGTACGTTGGTGCAATATAAGGGCGGATTGCGTTAAATCAACCCTTTGCCGTTAAGGAGCTTGTAAACTCGGGGCTGCCGGGCAGGAACTGCACGCAATTGCGCACCCGCCAGACCAGCTCTTCGTAGCTGTCGGCCAGGACGTTGACATGGCCGAGTTTGCGCCCCGGGCGTTCCCCTTTTTTATAGAGGTGAACATGAGCGTAGGGCAGTTCCAGAATACGTTCAATGTCTCCGTGTTCGCCGATGATATTGATCATGCAGCTCAGGCCCCTGGCCTCAACGCTGCCCAGCGGGTGGCCGCTGACCGCACGAATGTGATTCTCGAACTGGCTGGTCATGGCACCTTCGATGGTCCAGTGCCCGGAGTTATGGACCCGAGGGGCCATCTCATTGGCCACCAGCCCCTGCGGGGTCTCAAACAGCTCCAGTGTCAGCACACCCACGTAGTCCAGCTCATTGAGCAGGGCCTTGATGCACTGCTCCGCTTCTTTCTGGACGTCGGGCCGGAGACCGGGCGCAGGCGCAATCGAGTAGCGCAGGATGCCTTCGTGGTGGGCATTCTCGGCAATCGGATAAAAGGCCACGTCACCGTCTTCGCTGCGCACCGCGATGATCGAGACTTCGCGGCTGAAGTTGACGAATTTCTCGACAATCACCTGGCTGTGGCCGATGCTGGCCCAGGCCTGCTCGGCGTCTTCCGGGCTCTTCAGAACGGCCTGGCCCTTGCCGTCGTAGCCTTCAGTAACCGACTTGGCGACCACGGGGCAGCCAAGGGCTTGCGCCGCAGCCTTGAGCGCCTCGGCGCTGTCGGCAGGCTTCCACTCCGGTGTCGGAATGCCCAGCTGGCCAAACAGGGTCTTCTCGGCAATCCGGTTCTGGCACACTTGTAGGGCGCGCGGGCAGGGGTGGACCGGCTTGTGCCTGGCCAGCGACTCTGCGATCGCCACCGGAAGGTGTTCGAATTCGTAGGTTACGCGATCAACCCTGCTGAGGAAGTCGTCCAGGTATTCGCCGTTGCGATCGACAATGGTTTCCCCCAGTCCGACGCTGGGGCTGCCGGACATGTCATAGAAGACAAAGTCTTTGGCAAGGGGGTACCCGGCGAGCGCGAGCATGCGCCCGAGTTGGCCGGCGCCTAGTACGCCAATTCTCATGTGATTTCTCCTGCCACTGTTTCCGCTCCCGCCTGATGCAGCCCGCTGTACGCCTAAGATGCTGTATGCCCGGTTCAGGAAGCCGGTTTCACTGGTCTTTGGGGTCAGGGTTGTCCAGCACGGCCTGTGTCTGTGTTGTACGGAACTCATCAACGGCCTGGCGGACGCGGTCGTCAGCGATGCCGACAATCTGTGCCGCCAGCAGTCCGGCGTTGGTGGCGCCGGCGTTACCGATCGCCAGGGTACCGACGGCAATGCCGCCGGGCATCTGCACAATCGACAGCAGCGAATCCAGGCCACTCAGTGCCTTGGATTGTACGGGTACACCGAGCACCGGCAAAGAGGTTTGCGACGCCACCATGCCGGGCAGGTGCGCGGCCCCGCCGGCGCCGGCGATAATGACCTTCAGGCCACGCTCAGAGGCGGTTTTGGCGTAATCGAAGAGCAGGTCGGGGGTGCGATGGGCGGAGACTACCCGGGTTTCGTAGGGTACGCCGAGCTTGTCAAGCATGGTGGCGGCGTGTTCCATGGTGGGCCAGTCGGATTTTGAGCCCATGATGAGTCCTACAAGCGGCTGCATGTGCAACTGTCCTGTGATAGTTGGGAAGCCGGCCATTGTAGGGTTTGGGTAATTACCGTGCAACTTGCGGTATGATCAGATCCGTCCTGATTGCCGTATAACCTTGTTACCTCAAATACAGGAGCCGTAATGGAACCGATCCGTCCCGATGATGACGAACTGATTGCCGACGAGCCGTTCGGCGCTGCCGAACCGCGCGCCGCCAAACCAGCCAGCGCACCGCCGCCACAGGAACCCGGAAAAACAGGAGGACGTGGCGGCTCCTGGCTCTTGTGGGCGCTGTTGCTGGTGCTGGCGGCCGGCGCAGGTGCCAGCGGGTACTTCCAGGACCAGCGCATCCGGGCGCTGGAGAGCCAGTTGGAAGAGGCAGATTACTGGGCCCGCCAGAGCAAGCTGGCGCTGGCGCGTTTTGAGGGTGAGCTGTCCGAAACCGGTGAATCGCTGGCGGAACGCGGGGCGTCGATTGAAGAACAGTTATCGGCGGCTACCCAGCGTCTGGATACGGCAGACAGCGAGATCCGGAAATTGTGGGGTGTGGCAAACGACCGTAACCGTAAGCGTCTGGACGAGCATCAGTCGAGGCTGGATACGGTTGACAACAAACTGGCAGATGCGGAGAAGCGTGGGGCTGAAACCCGGACCCAGGTTGAGCAGTTGCAGTCCGGGTTTGCCCGTTCGGAGCAAGCGCTCCGGCAGGAGCTGGAGAAGATCTCGGAACAGGTTGCGGGTGTGGATGAGCAGATCAGCAAAAGCGTACGCCGGTTCCAGCAAGAACAAAAGCTGACGCTGGATGGCCTGGAAGGGCGGATTTCCAGCCTTGAGAAAGATCTTGCCGCCAGCGCAGGAGACGCAGAAGTGACCGCGCTGCGTAACGAGCTGGCGCAATTGAAGACCGCCGTCAACGCCATTGATGCGTCCCGTGCCCAGCTGACATCACGGCTGGTACGCTTGTCAGACGAGGTTAACCAGCTCCGCTCGCAGTAAGTCTGCGGGGCTTTTGCCGGCCTGTGTAACGGTTTGTAGTCAGCCCTTGCGGTAGCTCTCATTTCTTGCAGTTGGCAGTTGTTATGATCAGCCAACTCGCTAAGGGATGAAGAGTGCATAATAATGAAAATCCGAGTGCCTTCCGTAAAGCCGGGTGTCGCGCTGCTGTGTGTGCTGATGTTATCCGGCTGTACGATCTATCAGTCCATCGGCAAAAGTTTAGGGGCTTTCCTGCATCCGGTGTCTGGCCCCGACTTTGTCCATATCGACAATGACCAATGGGATCAGAGCAACGCGCTGCTGTATTTCTATCGTACCCACTCACAATGGGCGGCCGACGAGATCGAGTCGCCCAGCGTGTACATTGACGACCAGCATTACTTCAACTTTCGCAATAACAGTTTTACCTGGCTGGAAGTCAAACCGGGTGAGCGTCATATCGCCATGCGCCGGCCGTTGTTGGGGCTTGAAGGGCTGGGTTCGTTCAGCCTGAGCCTGATTGCGGATGCCACGCTCGAGGTTGAGCCGGGGCGGGTTTATTATCTGCGCTACAATGAACTGACCGAGCCGGCAGAACCCAACCCTGAGCTCGACCCGGAGCACCCCCTGGCCACCGGCGACCTGCAGCTGGTAACCCGTGACTACGCCATGCAGGCAGATCAGATTGTCTCTACGCTGTTCCTGAACAGTGATCTTCTCGCGCCCAACCATGCGGGTGCTTCAATTGTGGAGGCCAATGAAGATGCTGACTACGAAAGGCGCAAAGCGGCGCTGGAAGAAGAGCGCGAGATCGAGATAGAGCGTCTTAAAGCGGAAGGCAAATATGCCACGGCCAGCTGGTACTGGCCATTCGGCGGAGGCCCGACTGTACCGCTGGAGTCTGACCGCAAGCTCCAGGCACTTGAGCAGGAATACGCTATGCTGCAACAGGAACGTAAACGCAGGCGGAAGGCGGACTCGGACGGAGGTTGGTGGATTTTTTAATGCCAAGTGGCTGATTATGATCAATAATTCACCAGTTTTGGCGGTGCTGTAAAAAAAATCACGAATTTTCCGGAAAACATTTGACACCGTGGGCAAAACGCTTAAAATGCGCGTCTCACTTGGTTGAGGCAGCAACGCCGGCTTAAACGCTGGTTTAAATATGCCAGGCACAACAAGTGACCGCTTTAGACCTGAGTAATAGCAAGGTCCCGAAGTGGGTGGTTAGCTCAGCTGGGAGAGCATCGCCCTTACAAGGCGAGGGTCGCAGGTTCGATCCCTGCACCACCCACCACTTTTAAGCGGGCTTCAGATTCGGTAATGCCGGATTTTGCGGAGCGGTAGTTCAGTTGGTTAGAATACCGGCCTGTCACGCCGGGGGTCGCGGGTTCGAGTCCCGTCCGCTCCGCCAACTTTTCCCGGGTGGTTAGCTCAGCTGGGAGAGCATCGCCCTTACAAGGCGAGGGTCGCAGGTTCGATCCCTGCACCACCCACCAGAATTCAAAAAAAGCAGATCCTTATGGATCTGCTTTTTTTTGCCCGTTACCTGCCGATCAATGATTGCCCGCAAACCCTGACTACGTTGCCGTTAACACCGGCAGAGGCCGGGTTGCAGTACCAGGCAATGGCTTCCGCCACATCCACCGGCTGCCCACCCTGGGACAGGCTGTTCATCCGGCGTCCGGCCTCGCGAATGGTGAATGGCATGGCCGCGGTCATCTGTGTCTCGATAAAGCCTGGGGCAATGGCGTTGATGGTTATGCCGTTCTTCAGCTGCTTTGCCATGGCTTCTACGTAACCGATCACGCCGCTCTTGGCGCAGGAGTAGTTCGTCTGGCCAAAGTTCCCGGCGATGCCGCTGATAGAGGAGATGCACACAATCCGGCCGTTATCACGCATCAGGTTGCGCGCTGCGAGCTCCTCGTCAATCAACTCTTCGGCGGTCAGATTGACGGCGATGGTCATGTCCCAGAAATGTTCGGGCATGTTGCCCAGGGTTTTATCCCGCGTAATACCCGCGTTATGCACCACAAGGTCAACACCGCCGGTTTCGCGCTCGATAAAGTCTGCAATCTGTTTGGGTGCCTGCTCATCAGTGATATCGCAGGCCAGCGCCTTGCCTTTGATGGCGCCGGTCACTTTCTGAAGCTCTTCCAGTGCGGCCGGGATATCCAGGCCGATGACGGTGGCACCGTCGCGTGCCAGGGTCTGGGCAATGGCGGCACCGATGCCGCGTGACGCACCGGTCACCAGGGCTACCTTGCCGGTGAGCGGGGCGACTGGGTTGGTTGCGGGAGCTTCACTGGCCTTGCCAATGCGTACTGCCTGGCCGGAAACATAGGCCGAGCGGGCAGAGAGGAAAAAGCGTACGGTGGAGTCCAGCTGGTTTTCTGCGTTCGGAGCCATCCACACCAGATTGGCTGTAGAGCCTTTCTTTCCGACTTCCTTGCCCATCGCACGCACAAAGCCTTCCAGCGCTTGCTGGGCTGCCGCCTGGGGCGCTTTGCGGCAGGTTTGCGGGTCCTGGCCGATCACCAGTATCCGCCCGTTAGTCGCAAGTCTGCGGATGGTGGGGTGAAAAAAGTCGTACAGTGCGCGAAGATCCTGGGGTTTTTTCAGGCCGGAGGCATCAAAAATCAGCGCGGAGAAGGTTTGCCCGGTGGTGTTGCCCAACTCGTAGGCCTTTGCTCTGTTGCCAACCTGGGAGGAGTCGGTGAGCGTCTCGGGCCCGGCAGCGTGGAACAGGCTGGCCGGGCTGGCACTGAGAATGGAGCCCAGGGTGGCAATGGCTCTGGCGCCGCCGGCAGCGCCTGTGAGTACCTCGCCTTCGACAAAGGGCTGATCCACTCGCTTGAGGCGCTTCAGTGGGGCTGGCGAAGGCAAACCAAGGGATTGGGCGGCTGTTTTCCCCACCGGGGTGTTCACAAACTTGAGGTAGAGGTCAGACATGGTTCCTTCCTTGTGTGCGGATGAGATGATTAGAAATCAGCCTAAAGAGTAAAGAATCTGCTGGCTAATGGATTGACTCAATGCAGCCCTGCGATTGTCAGGTTTGCCAATGAGAGATTGGCGCCATCCACTAGACTTTGCATTAATCTCAGACTACTCAGATTTGCATCTTATCAAAGGGACAACTGGTATGGCTCAGGCAAAGAAAACCACTCAGGGCAGTTCAAGGAAAACACCGGCCGCACAGGTTGTGCGTCGTGTTGCCGTGCTTGGCGGCAACCGTATCCCGTTTGCGCGCTCCAATACCGCATACAGTAAAATCAGCAATCAGGAACTGCTCACTTCCGCCCTGCGCGGCCTCGTTGATCGTTACAATCTTCAGGGGATGCGCCTGGGCGAAGTGGTGGCGGGGGCGGTGATCAAGCACTCCCGTGACTTCAACCTGACCCGGGAGACGGTGTTAAGCTCGGGCCTTGCCCCCGAAACGCCCGCCTATGATATCCAGCAGGCGTGCGGAACCGGCCTGGAAGCGGCTATTCTCGTGGCCAACAAAATCGCGCTTGGCCAGATTGAGTGCGGTATCGCCGGTGGTACCGACACCACATCCGATGCGCCCATCGGGGTGGGTGAGGGCCTGCGTGAAATGCTTCTGGACCTTAACCGCGCCAAAACCGCCAAAGACCGCCTGAAGATCCTGGCCCGTTTCCGTCCCGGTTTTCTGATGCCTGAAATCCCGGAAAACGGCGAACCCCGCACGGGTATGTCCATGGGTGACCATTGTCAGGTTACCGCGAAAGAGTGGAACATTGCCCGGGAAGATCAGGACCGCCTCGCCTGGGAGAGCCACCAGAAACTGGCCAAGGCCTACGACGAGGGCTTTTTTAACGATCTGATGACCCCGATGGCCGGCCTTGAGAAGGACAATATCCTGCGTCCGGATACGACGCTTGAGAAGCTGGCAGCACTCAAGCCCTGTTTTGATCGCGAAAATGGCACCATGACGGCGGCCAACAGCACCGCGCTCACCGACGGGGCTTCCTGCGTACTGCTGGCCAGTGAAGACTGGGCGAAAGCCAATAACATGGAAGTGAAAGCCTGGCTGACATTCTCGGAGGTTGCCGCGGTTGACTTCGTCGACAAGAAAGAAGGCCTGTTGATGGCCCCGGCCTACGCGGTGCCCAGGCTGCTGGAGAAAGCGGGCCTGACCCTGCAGGATTTCGACTTCTATGAGATCCACGAGGCTTTTGCCGCCCAGGTGCTGTCGACGCTGAAAGCGTGGGAAGACCCCGTGTTCTGTAAAGAGCGCCTGGGGCGCGACAAGCCACTGGGCCGTATCGATCACGCCAGGCTGAACGTAAAAGGCTCCAGCCTGGCGACCGGCCATCCCTTTGCCGCCACCGGCGGCCGGATTGTGGCAACGCTGGCGAAGCTGCTTGAAGAGAAGGGCAGTGGGCGGGGGCTGATCTCTATCTGCGCAGCGGGCGGACAGGGCGTAACGGCCATTCTGGAGCGTTAAGTTACGGAAAAACCGTAATACCCTTTGACAGGCGTGGATTCAGGCCGTATTATTCGCGCCACGTTGATCGGGGCTGGCCCCGAAAGCCAACAACCAGTTTGATGCGGGGTGGAGCAGTCTGGTAGCTCGTCGGGCTCATAACCCGAAGGTCGTAGGTTCGAATCCTGCCCCCGCTACCATATAAAAGAAAGGCAGATCAGTTAGTTACTGATCTGCCTTTTTTGTTTTTGGCGTGTATGAACTACTCTGATACCAGACTCTCGAGCAATCTGCCTGGAGACTCAGAGCTTTGAACCATCGACTTTTACTATCCTCAGGTGTGGCTGTGGTTCTGGCGGTGGTGCCTGCTTCTGCTGTGGCAGAGCTGGTCAACCTTTCCTGGGACAATGACTTTCTGACCGGTACCGACCGGGGCTATACCAACGGTGTCCGCCTGGCGTACCTGTCGAATTCCGACAAGGACCGTGGAAAGCGCCTGTCGGGGATGATGGCGACGGCCCGGGATAAACTGGCGTTCCTTCCGGGGATTGGCTCGCCGGACGCCGAACATGCCGTTACTGCAAGCTTGCGCCAGTTGATGGTAACACCGGGCGACATCTCGGAGCCGGAACCGCAATACAATGATATTCCCTATGTAGGGCATTTGGCGCTGAGTACTACATTCTGGAGCTGGACTGAGGAGTCAATCACCGGGTTTGGGGGCCATCTCGGGGTTATCGGGCCGGAAAGCGGGGCCGAAGCCATCCAGAAGTGGGTGCACAAGGCGACGGGTAGCGAAAAGCCCAGAGGCTGGGGCAATCAGTTGGGGACCGACGTCGTCGGCGGTCTTCAGGTGGCCCATGCCCGGAAGCTGTTCCAGACCGGTGCTGGCGGTGATCTTCAGCAGAGGGTAGCCGTCATCGGTTCCGGCCTGCTGTCGAGTTTCCGCACGTCTGTCAAAACCGGCGCGATCTGGCAGTTTGGCCGTCGCCTGCCGGTGAATTTTGTGCCGGAGTATTCGGGCACCTCGTCGACCATTGCGTTGCCGGCTTCTCTCAATACCCAGGGCTCGGGGTGGTCGGTGTTTGTAGGGCTGGGGCTTGAGTATGTCGGATACTCCTACATCGACGACAATTCCGGTCCTTATCGGTTCGACGAAGGCCCGGTGATCGGCCAGCTCGGCATCGGTGCCGCCTGGCAGTGGAACCGGGTACACGCCGGCCTGATCTTTCGCGCCACCACCGGCGAAGACGACCGCCACAAAGACAACTTCAGCTTTGGCACCTTGTCCCTCTCCTGGGAACTGTGACACCTGTTGATGAGATGTCGTACAATTCCGCCCCCAACAGATGACCGGAGCTTCTGATGTTTAACGGTGTACCCAGGTTTGCCCGCCCCGTACTGCAACTGGGGCTGGTGCCCCAGATTGCGATCGCGATTGTCATTGGTGTCATTCTGGCTCTGGTTTTTCCGGAGACGGCGCGGGCTCTGTCGCTGCTTGGCCAGCTGTTTATCCTGGCTCTCAAGGCGGTGGCTCCGATTCTGGTGTTTGTTCTGGTTATCGCCGCTATTGCCGCCCATAAGCAGGGGCAGCCCACCCATATCCGGGGCGTGCTGGTGCTGTATCTCGTGGGTACCTTTACCGCCGCGCTGGTCGCGGTCGCGGCCAGTTTCCTGTTTCCGACCGAGCTGACACTGGATCTGCCGGAGGTCGCTGGTAACCCCCCTGACAGTATATTCGGGGTGCTGCGGGATCTGCTGCTGAGCATTGTCTCTAACCCTGTTACCGCGCTGGCGGAGGGTAACTTCATTGCCATACTCGCCTGGGCGATTGGTCTGGGGATGATGCTGCGCCGCGCCGGTGAGGTGACAGGCCAGGTGCTGCAGGATGCGGCTGAGGCCGTGGCCGGTATTGTCCATATTGTGGTCCGCCTGGCACCACTGGGTATTCTGGGGCTGGTGGCCAATACCCTGGCCGAAACCGGTTTTGGGGTGCTGCTTGAGTATGGCCGGCTGCTTGCGGTGATTGTGGGCTGTTTTCTGTTTGTGGCGCTGGTGACGAACCCGCTGATTGTGTTCCTGAAAACCCGTCAGAACCCATTTCCGCTGGTATTCGCGTGTTTGCGGGGCAGCGCGATTACCGCGTTCTTTACCCGAAGCTCCGCCGCTAATATTCCGGTTAACCTCGACCTGTGCGAGCGCCTCAGACTGGACCCTGATACCTACAGTATCTCGATTCCTCTGGGGGCCACCATCAATATGGCCGGTGCCGCTATTACCATCTCGGTCATCACTCTGGCCGTTGCCCATACGTTGGCTATTCCCGTCGATTTTGGTACCGCGCTGTTGCTCTGCATTGTCTCGTCGCTGGCGGCCTGTGGTGTGTCTGGTGTGGCGGGCGGGTCCCTGCTGCTGATACCGTTGGCTACCAGCCTGTTTGGTATTTCCAATGATATTGCCATGCAGGCGGTTGCGATCGGCTTTGTGATCAGTGTGGTTCAGGACTCTACAGAAACAGCCCTGAACTCCTCCACCGATGTCCTGTTTACTGCCGCTGCCTGCCAGGCGGCACATCAGGAAGAGGTTTAAAGCCGCCATGCCCCGGAATCTGGTATTTATCGGCATGCCCGGCAGCGGCAAAAGCACCGTGGGCGTGCTGGTCGCCAAACAGCTGGGGCTGGGCTTTGTGGACACCGACCTGCTCATCCAGCAGCAAGCCGGCCGCACGCTTCAGGACATCGTAGACCAGGACGGTTATCAGGCCCTGCGAAAGGTGGAAGAGCGGGTTTTGCTGGGTCTGGAGGTGGCGGACCACGTGATCAGTACCGGTGGCAGTGCGGTGTACAGTGACGCCGCCATGGCGCATCTCAGGGCCAATGGTGTGGTGGTGTTTCTGGACATTCCGCTGGGCGTCGTGCTGGAGCGCATTGGCGATTACGGGAGCCGTGGTATTTCCCGGCGGCCGGATCAGTCGCTGGCCGAATTGTTTGATGAGCGCTTCGCGCTTTACACCCGCCATGCGGATGTTGTGGTACAGGGAGCGGGGCTGTCGCAGGCGCAGGTTTGCGAGGCGGTGGTTAAAGCATTGGGTCCGAAATCGGAAGCTTCAGGGTAAAGGTGGTGCCTTCGTCGGGGAGGGACTCGACCGTAATCTCACCCCGGTGTTTCTCTACCACCGTTTTGACAAAGGACAGGCCCAGCCCTGCGCCAAAGGTTCCTTCCAGCTCACTGCGTTTCTGGCGATGATAGCGATCAAACAGAAAGGGCAGTTCCTCTGGCTGTATGCCGGACCCCTCATCCGCAATCGCCAGGCAGGCTAGATGGGCCGCGCGGTAAACATGGATACTCACGGTTGCATCTTCGGGGCTGTATTGCACCGCATTCGTCAGTAAGTTGATCACTGCCCGCTCCAGCAATTCCGCGTTGCCCCTGAGCCAAAGGTCTTCGGTTCCGATCAGCTGGAGCGTGATGTGTTTACGCTGGGCCTGTTCAAACACGCTGTCACGGGCATTTTCCACAATGGCAAGCAGTTCGCATTCATAAAACCTCGGCTCGGTGAGTTGCTCGGCGCGGGCCAGCTGGACAAACTCCTCGGCCAGGCTATAGCTGCGCCGGGCCAGCATTCCCAGCTGTTCCAGGTGCAGGTCATCGATACTGGCCGGGTCCCGCTTGAGTTGTTCGATCAGGGCCAGTTGTGACACCAGGGGCGAGCGGACGTCGTGGGAGATAAAGTCGATTGCTTCCCGGTGCTGGCGTTGTTGTGCCCGCAGCTCCGAGATATCGGAAATGTTGGTGATGATGCCAAACTGGCCGTTCTCGGGCAGGATAAAGGGGGCCAGCCGGAGCAGAAAATCTTTGCCGTGCAGGGTCAGGTCCAGCGTCCGGCTTTCTTTGAGTGTCAGTGCTTCCGAGACAATCTCGTGCCAGGGTAGCTGGCTGTCAGGGCTGTGGGCCTCCAGAAGGCTGGTGACCGGCATACCGGTCAGGCTGGGCATGGGTTCCCGGAACCAGTTTTCGATATGCCGGTTGGCAAAACGGATGACGCCCAGCTCGTCTGTTACGATCACGCCGTCCGGCATATGTTCAAAGCTGTTGTTAATAAACGCCTGCATCTGGGTCAGACGTTCGCTGGCCAGGATGACCTTGCGCAGTCGGGCGGTCTGGATAACAAGCGGTTTGCGCCAGGGTGCCTGCTGGGCTGGCGAGTCCAGTTCCAGCCTGGAAAGAAAGTGCTGTATCACCTCCCGGCTGAGGTCGTTGCGGAGGGTGAGCCCGATGACGTAATTGGTTTCGTCCCGGGTCAGCCGGATCCAGCTCTGTTGCTGCTGATGCTGCCACTGGCCGGGTTCTGGCAGGGGAGGCGCCTCTCCCAGGGTCATGTTCTGGTTGTGCAGAAGATCCCCGTCTTCGGCCAGCAGCCAGCCTTCCGGATTCAGCAGAGCCCGGAAATGTTCGAGAAGTTTGTGGGGCTGGCGCCTGGACGGCGCCGGCAGAGACAGGGTCTGGATACGGGCCATCCTGTCCAGTTGGCGGTTCAGTGCGCGGTTAACGATCGTCAGCTGCACCGTTGCCGCTAACGGCAGCGCGATGAGGGGGAGGGCGAGAAGACTGGTGGCCGACAAGGCGTAGCCAAGAGCGAACAGTGTAATGAGGTAACTGCCGGCCAGCACGCCAAATATCGCAAGCCCCAGGGACCAGGGTGGCAATTTGTCTGGTAACCAGTGCTTTTTCATGTAACGTGCGTGCGCCCGGTGCCGGAGTGAAGAAGGTCAGCCAAATCAGGCAATGGCTTCGAGCCTGTAACCGCGCTGATAAATCGTTTTGATCCGGAAACCATTCTCAGGGTTTAGCCCCAGTCGGCGCCGCAGTCGGCTCATGTGGGTATCTACCGTGCGGGTATTGATATCTTTGGTCAGCCCCCACACCCGCTCCAATAGCAACTCGCGCGTGAGCAGACGGCCCTGGTTCTGGAACAGGAACAGGGTCAGATCGAAGTCCTTGTCTGTCAGGGTCAGGGGTTCGCCGTGCAGGGTCATGCTGCGTTGTTGGGTATTGACTTCAAAGGGCCCGAACTGCAGGAGCTCTTTATCACTCTCGGGGTTGCTGCGGCGTGCCAGCGCATTGATGCGGGCCAGCAGTTCCGCCGCACGGGCGGGCTTGGCGAGATAGTCATCCGCGCCCGCATCCAGCGCACACACGATGTCAGATTCGCTGTCACGTTGGGTCAGAAAGATCGCGGGAATCGGCCAGTTCAGCTGCTCACGAACGCTTTTCAGCACATCGATACCGGTCATGTCCGGGATCTGCCAGTCCAGAATCATCAGGTCGTAACTGCGGTGCAGCACAGCGCCAAGAAACGCCTGGCCGGTGGCAAAGCTGTCGCAGTGATGGCCCTTGTCAGAGAGGATACTCTGTATACGCTGGGCCTGTTCGTGTTCGTCTTCGAGAAGCGCTATACGCATCCAGCGTGTTCCTTTCTTAGTGATACCCATCAGGAAGGTCGGGGTATTATCCCAGAAATTCAATCCCCGGGCAGCTCACAGGGGCTATTTAGTTGATGTGAGTACAGGCTTGCCGTCGTTATCGCCAACGATTTGCCGGCATTCGGGAAACCGGCTGCAACCCCAGAACCACCCCTTGCGGCTCTGTCGCCTGACGAGTGGCGCGAAACAATGGGGGCACGGCACCGGCTTATGAGTGGTTCCATCCTGGGGCTGGCCGTCTTCGAGGCGCCGGGTGCCCTTGCAGTCCGGGTAGCGGGTACAGGCGAGAAAGCGACCGAATTTGCCATCCCGCTCCACCATGGGCGCCCGGCATCGGGGGCAATGTATCGCGTCTGCTGCGGTTTGGCCGTCGTCCTCTGTCCTGGAGGGACGATGATTGATAAGTTCGCTTATTTCTCCGGCCAGGCCCTCCAGAAACTGGCGCGGGTCTGCCTCGCCACGCAGGATGCCTTCGAGTGTTGCTTCCCACCGGGCGGTACGGTCTGGCGTCCGTACCGAGTCCGGGAGTGCTGCAATGAGCACTTTCGCCTTATCGGTTGCCTTGATGAACCGTTTGTCGCGATACAGGTAGTCCCGCTTGAAAAGCGTTTCGATAATCGCGGCCCGGGTGGCTTCGGTACCAAGCCCATCGGTTTCGCGGAGGGTTTTTCTTAACTCCGGATTCGCCACAAAACGCGCAATATTGGTCATCGCCGACAGCAGGGTGGCATCGGTGAAATGCTGCGGAGGCACGGTTTTTCTGTCGGCTGCCGCGGCACGGGTGCAGATCACAGGCTCATTGCGTTCCAGCCTCGGCAGAGGTGGTTTCTCAGGTTCCCTGGCGTCTTCGCGTCGCTTGATTTCCAGCTGCTTCCAGCCGGGGTTCAGAATGGCGGTTTCAGTCGCCCGGAACTTGTGTTCCAGAATGCTGACGGTCAGCCGGCCTTCACGATGGACCGCGTCGGCCGCAAACTGCATCAGGTAATAGCGGCTGATCAGACCGTAGATTTTCTGCTCTGTTGCCGTGAGCTTGCCGTTGGGTGCCGGACGTACGGTGGGAATAATGGCATGGTGGGCATCTACCTGTTTGTCGTTCCACGCCGCTGACCGGCGCTCGGTATCCAGCTGCCCGACATGAGGGGCGAGATCCGGGGCGACCCGGGAAATGGCCCGGATCACGGGTTCCCGCTGGGCAAAATGTTCTTCAGGCAGGTAGCGGCAGTCAGACCGCGGATAAGTGATCAGTTGGTGGCGTTCATAGAGGTTCTGGGCCGTATCCAGGACCTCTTTGGCAGCCATCCGGAACAGCCGGCCTGCTTCAATCTGCAGGGCCGACAGGGACAGTGGCAGCGGTGGTGCTTCCGGCCGGTCCCGGAATCTGGATTCGATAATCGTGCCGGGGCGGCCACTGACCTCGGCAACGATCTGCCCGGCAACTTCCTGATTGAGCAGCCGGCCTTCTTCATCCAGGTGATCCTGAAACCGTTCATCCGGGAGCCAGCGAGCGGTAAAGGGCCGCTGGTCTGCGTCTTCTTCCCGGGCCCGGAACTCACCTTCAATGCGATACCAGGGTTTGGGCTGGAAATGCTCAATCTGGTTATCCCGCTCCACCACCAGGCCCAGGACCGGCGTCTGCACACGGCCGACCGAGTAAACGCCTTGCTCGCCCTGGTTCTGATAGGTGAGCGTGTAAAAGCGGGTCAGGTTAATGCCGTAAAGCCAGTCCGCGCGCTGGCGGGCCAGTGCCGAATGGGAGAGACGCCGGAACTCCCGGTTATCTTTCGGTGCGGCGATCGCTTTGGCGATGGCGGTTGGGGTGAGGTCGTTGATCAGCACGCGCTGGACCGGGGCGGTCGTGCCTACGTAACGCAATACCTCATCGACCAGTAGCTGGCCTTCGCGGTCCGGGTCGCCGGCGTGGGTAATGTACTCGGCCTGGCGAATCAGGGAGCTGAGCACCTGCAGTTGCTGGCGCACGCTGTCTTTAGGTTCAAGCTGCCACGGCGCCGGGATCATGGGCAGATCTTCAAGACGCCACTTCTTCCAGGACGGGTTGTAGCGCCCGGGCTCTGCGGGTTCCAGCATGTGGCCGATACACCAGCTCACGGTAATCGCATCTTTACCCCGGCCACAACGGACCCAGCCCTGGCCTTTCTGATGGGGGCCGGGCAGAGCGGCAGCAATGGCGCGAGCCAGGCTCGGCTTTTCGGCGATATAAAGATGCATGGCGCCTCTTTTGTCTTGAGTCGGGCGGGGAATGTGGCTGTTTGCCCGGTGGGTGTCAAGGTCTCGGGTATAAGGGTCAAGGTGTAGTAAACTGTTTATTCAGAACGCTTCGGGAGTTGATACAGCATGAAAGTACAGACAGCGATAGAGGCCAGGTTGGCCGGGGCCTTCGAGGCGGGGCTGCTCAAGGTGGAAAACGAGAGCCATAGGCACTCGGTACCGCCGAATTCTGAAACCCATTTCAAGGTGACGCTGGTGTCTTCGGCGTTTTCAGGCCAGACGAAAATAAAGCGGCACCAGGCGGTTTACAAAGTGTTGGCAGATGAGCTGGCCGGCCCGGTGCATGCGCTGGCGCTGCACCTGTACACGCCGGAAGAATGGCAGGCCAGTGGCCAGGCTGCCCCGGATTCACCGAACTGCATGGGTGGCTCAAAAGGCGACCCCAACATGGCAAATAAACTGTCACAGGGAGCAGATTCATGAGTCAGTTTTTTCAGATTCATCCGGAAAATCCGCAGAAACGACTGATCAAACAGGCGGTGGAAATACTTCGCAACAGTGGTGTTATCGTCTATCCGACCGACTCGGGGTACGCGCTGGGCTGTCATCTGGGCGACAAGCAGGCCGCTGATACCATCAAACGAATCCGTAAACTGGACGACAAGCACAACTTCACCCTGGTGTGCAGCGACCTCTCTGATATTGGCGTTTATGCCAAGGTGGACAACATCCAGTATCGCTTGTTGAAGAGTTTTACCCCCGGCCCTTACACGTTCATCCTGAACGCAACCAGTGAAGTGCCACGGCGTCTTCTGCACCCCAAGCGCCGTACCATCGGAATGCGCGTTCCTGATAATGAGATTGTCCGGGCTCTGCTCAGCGAGCTGGGTGAACCCATCATGAGCAGCACCCTGATTCTTCCCGGTGAAACCGAGCCAATGACTGATCCCTACGAGATTCGGGATACTCTGCAGAACGAACTCGACCTGATCATCGATGGCGGCTTTTGCGGTATGGAAGCCACCACCGTGGTGAATTTTACCGGGGATACGCCGGAAGTTACCCGGGTAGGCAAGGGCGACCCGGCACCGTTTCAGTAAGCGGCTCAGGCTGTCAGGCCATCCGGGTGATCGCTTTTCTGAATCGTAACAGGGAACCGGCGAACATCATTGCACCGATCAGGGCCAGGGCCAGAAAAGGTTTCCAGACGGTTTCGAGACCGGCGCCCCGGTAGAGGATGGCCTGGCCGATCTCCACGAAATGGGTGGTGGGGGCTGCGAGCATGATGGTCTGTACCAGCTCTGGCATGCTTTCCCGGGGTGTCGAGCCGCCGGAGAGCATCTGCAGGGGCATGATGGTGAGCATCATCAGCATACCGAACTGGGGCATGTTGCGCGCCAGGGTGGCGAGAAAGATACCCATGGAAGTGGTGGCAAACAGGCACAGCGCAGCACCGGTGAAGAACAGCGGCAGGGAGCCTTCCACCGGCACCCCGAGAATGCCACGCACCACCAGGTTCAGCGACACCGCCGCCGCCACCAGTACCACCAGCCCCATCGACCAGATCTTGGCCAGCATGATCTCGGTGGGCGTCACTGGCATCACCAGCAGGTGCTCAATGGTGCCATGTTCACGCTCGCGGATCAGCGCCGCCCCGGTCAGTACGATGGACAGCATGGTGATGTAGTTGATGACCTGCATCAGGCTGCCGAACCAGGATTTTTCCAGTGCCGGATTGAAGCGGGCGCGTAGCACCAGATCCACCGGCGGCTGGCTGGTAATCCGCTCGCGCTGCAGGAATTCACTGATCTCGGCCTGGACGATCTGCTGCACCGCTCCGCTGCCGGTAAAGGCCTGGCCCATGCGGGTGGCATCAACGTTGAGCTGGATGTCGGGACTGCGATTGGCCAGGACGTCGCGCTGAAAGCCCTGGGGAATGTACAGGGCAAAGGTGTAACGCCCGGCATCCATACCCTGGTCCATCTGCGCCATGCTGATCATCTGCGGTGCGGTAAAGTACGGCGGGTAGAAGGCCGAGATGATCTGCCGGGACAGCGCCGAGTCGTCCTCGTCCACCACGGCGATGGGTGCCCGGTTGAGGGTTTCCGGCATGGCATTGGCGGCGGTGTACACCCCGGCGGTGAATACATAGATGATCAGCACCAGCATCATCGGGTCGCGCCACAGGCTCCAGAGTTCCTTGACCCCGAGGCGGTAGATATTGGCCAGCGAGCGGGTATTCATGTCAGCGCTCCTGCTTCTTCAACAGCATGACGGCCAGCCCCATGATCACCGGCACCGACCACAGCATGGCCCAGAAGGCGCCACTCAGATCGTCCAGGCCCAGCGCCTTGTTGAACACGCCACGGCTGATGGCAACCATGTGGGTGGCGGGGTATACCTGTCCGATCAGTTGTCCGGTCCCTTCCAGCGAAGATACCGGGTCGATCAGCCCTGAGAACTGGGTGGCGGGCACCATGGTGCCGATCATGGCAAAGAACATGGCGGCGATCTGGCTGCGGGTGATGGATGATGCCAGCAGGCCCATGCCGGTGGCGACGAAAC
>Ga0209075_1001874_pt1 | contig 19261 bp, 13 predicted proteins | sample Stecom2011_FD_187523 | JGI IMG/M metagenome (GOLD analysis project Ga0209075, IMG submission 187523) | Agricultural soil microbial communities from Utah to study Nitrogen management - Steer compost 2011 (SPAdes) (version 2) | ecosystem: Environmental > Terrestrial > Soil > Agricultural land...
CTTCCGCTGCTAATCTAGCTTCTTCATCCGCTTGGGCTCTAGCTGCGGCTTCAGCTGCTAATCTAGCTTCTTCATCCGCTTGGGCTCTAGCTGCGGCTTCAGCTGCTAATCTAGCTGCTTCCTCTGCTTGAGCTTGTGCTGCAGCTTCCGCTGCTAATCTAGCTTCTTCATCCGCTTGGGCTCTAGCTGCGGCTTCAGCTGCTAATCTAGCTTCTTCATCCGCTTGGGCTCTAGCTGCGGCTTCAGCTGCTAATCTAGCTGCTTCCTCTGCCTGAGCTTGTGCTGCGGCTTCAGCTGCTATTTCTGTTTGATTTTCTAATTTTGTCGTAGTTTTAGCTGCGGCTTTCTCTTCAGCTGCAAGTCTAGCCTCTTCCTGAGCTGCTTTTCTAGCTTGCGCTCTTTCTTCTGCTGCCAATCTAGCCCTTTCTTGAGCTTCTGCTTTTTCAGCGGCTCTCTGTGCTGTAACTAGTGCTCGTTCCTCAGCACTCATTTTAGGCTTGGTTGAAATGGCTGGTTTGCGTTTGGTATCCTTCATAAGCAAGGCTTCCTCTCTATCATCTCCACTATAATAAAATCTTTCTCTACTTTCGAATTTATAAGCTATAGTAAATTCATGAGAAGGACCAAATGTAGTTAGATCCCCTACTGCTTTTTCGTAATTATATTCAACAGAAATTTGCTTAGTGACATTAATTCCAAGACCTCCAGTTAATCCATAGACAGTATTATATCCTGCTTGAGCCCAAATTCCTTTAGGAACGTTTAACATAGCTATCCCTGAAAAAATAGTTTGATCTTTTTTAAATTCTGATCGAATTAAAGTGGTGAATTTGCTTTCATCAAAAAATCCACGACTAGAAACATATCCCGTGTACATTAAATGCGCTTGGATGCTTTGTTGTGGATCGTCTTTAAGAAGTTCAGAAGATTTAATATTGTATTGGACCAAGTTATTTACGGATAGACCGAAATCGAAAAAAACGAGACCGTAATTTATTCCTGGACTAACAGTTAAGACCATGTTATTTGGAATGTTATCCAAAGATGGATCTAATTGATTAACAATTACTTTCCCATCGTTAATACCACTTTTATAAACCCCCAAATTCAATCCAAAAGTTAAATTGCTATCTGTTTGTAGTTGGGCATTATAAGCAAAGTTTATTACTCCTCCAAAAGTAGTTAAAACACCGTAGTTTTGTTGAAACAGACCAACTCCAACTCCAATATTTTCCCTATATCTTCCTGAGTAATTAAATAAATACGTTGTTGGAGCATCTTCAAACTGAGTCCACTCTCTTTTATTAGTTATGTTAATATAGGTGTTTTGCTCTCTAACAAAACTAAAGGTAGGATTTATAAGATATCGGTTAAATTTTAAAGAACTTCTTACTGGTATAGCCAAGGATACAACTCCATCTTCTTGCGAAAAACTGAATTGGAGTGTGCAGAAAAACATGACTAATATAAGTAAGAGTTTTTTCATATTATTTCACAATGGTTATAGAACCTTTTTTTGTTTTATTTTCCTGTGTTATAACATAATAATATACAGGATTAACACTTGTAAATTTTAATTCGTTTTGGGGCCAATCATTATCATATTTGTCAGTGTTTAAAACAATTTTCCCATAAGAATCCATAATTAAAACCTGGGTATTTGAACCCCTTACATATTCCTGAGGTATAACCCACGTGTCGTTTATTCCATCGCCATTCGGACTAATTAAATTAGGAATGTGTTCAGGATCGGCTTCTTCTATTATTTCGAAGAATAATTCGTTTGAAACCAAACACCCCGTTGTTTGATTAATAACTACCATATAATTTCCTTCTTGAGTTGCCTGATAAGTATTTCCTGTTACTCCAGAAATTAAAGTGTTATTTAAATACCATAAAAACTCTGGATTATCAGCTGTTGTAGTAACTAAAACATCTAAAGTATCACCAGTATCTATAGTGTTTTCAGCATCAACATTTAAAGAACTAGTAAACATTTCGCTAACCAAATCTATACTAGCCGTGGCAGTACAGCCCCCAAAATTTACTTGTACAGAATAATTTCCTGAAATTTCTGTGTCAAAAGTTTGTTCTGTTGCACCTGAAATTATTTGCCCATTTAAATACCATTGATAACTACTACCTGAAGATGTGGAAAGTGTTGTTGCTCCGCTATCAGGACAAAATGGATTACCAAGACTAGACACGATAGTTGTAGTGCCACCTGAAGTTGATTCTGTTACTGTAACCCTATTAGAGTAAGAGTCTGACGTACAACTTCCGTAATTAGTTTCTACAAAATAAATTCCTGGTGTACTAACTGCTAAGCTCTCACCGTCAGACACAAAAACAGACGATGTTGGTCCGGTTTCTTTATACCATTTATAAGTAAGTTGTGGGTAATTTAAAGGAGAGTCATTAGTTCCAATCCCTGGATTATCTATGGTTAGCAAATAACTTCCACCAGCACAATAGGAAGCAGTTGAAATTAAATTATTGATTGAGAAAGGACTATCTTGAACCTTATAATAAGCTGGAAAAGAAGTTGATCCAGAACTTGTTGCCGCTGGAGCAGTACTTTTAATTCTTATTCTATATGTTTCCCCCGCAGTATCTGTTGGTAAAGGAAAACCTACGGTGGCCGGAGATGAAGTTATTTCTCCAGCATTTGATATATAAACCTGATTTGGATTTGTATTAGAAAAATTGCCATCAGGATCTGATAATTCAATTATAAATTGATTACTAGAACTTAATGCAGTTTCTGGGGAAAACATAAAAGTGACATAATAGATATTAAATCCATCATTAGCACAGGCCTGAGTAAAACCTAAATTTGGAGCTCCAATAACTACCTGAGCTTTTAGGCTCTGGTTAAAAACAAGAGCCGAAAAACACAAGACATAAAGTAGGTTTTTTACAAAAGTAGTTTTCTTCATACACTTTAATATTAGTGTTTTGTGTTAGAAATTGGAGCTGCTATTTTAAAAACACTCTGGTGTTTTTACAACCAGAGTGTTTTAAATATTTTAAAGAGTTCGTAAAAATCCATTTTTTTTAAGTCAATTATTTATCATCTGTATAATTTAGAATATATTTATCTCAATCGTTAAAACAATCGTTTACACCTCATTAATCTAAACTGGATGCTATAATTTTATTAATTCGTAGTCTAAAGTCAGGTCGTTTTGCGTTTCTTATATCAATAAATGTTTCTGAATCCAATCCTTTAGAGTACACATTAAAGAAACTACTGTTACCATACCAACTTTCTAAATCTTCGTTGTTAGAGTTGTATTCAACAAAAATATTTCCTTTACAATTATTGAAATACATATCGGTAAACTTAATTTTAGCTAAACTTTCGTTATTGATTTTAATTTTATTCTCAAATAAAACAGCTGGATTAAAACCTGAAATAACACTCTTACCCATATCTAGAGAAGAAGACTCCGCAACAAATATTGCTTCTTTCACCAACCCCATATCAATTTCAGTTTTTAAATCCGTACTATTATTGATAAGTGTCAAGTTAGTTGCGGTTACTGAGGTTTGCTTCTTAGAAAAATCTATTTCACTTTTATCATCGGTATATGATGCAACATGCATAGTTCGAGATCCTTCTGGACTAGAAATGTAGGACGATCTTACTGCTAACGAATTATATATATTACATTGAGTACCATAATTAAAGTTAAAATCTATACGATTTGATTTATAAGAAACCATTTTACTTAAATTCACTTGTCCCCCATAAACATCTATTGAATTACCCGCTGAATAACTAATCATAACATTTTCCAAAGTGGTTTGACTTCCTACTCCCGCTAATAACAATGAGTTAAAGTTATTACCATTTGCTAGTTTTTTTCCTGCAAATTCAATTCTTACATATCTTAATACTCCAGAATTATCCGCAATGCTATCACCTCCATAACTAGTATGCTCGTATGCTGCAGATTTAAAATTATGATTTACCGAAGATCCGTTCCCGAATTTATTTATTGGTGCATCACCAAGGATAATTATCCCACCCCAATCACCGGCTTTCTTAACACTTCTATTAGAAGTGAAAATTATTGGGTCGGTAACTAGACCATCGGCTACTATAGAAGCTCCTTTAGTAATAATTAAGGACCCACCTGTTTTGTAGTCTCCAATTATTACTGTTCCTGGTTCAATAGTTAAAGTTGCATTATCTGTTACAAAAACGTTACCCAATAACATATAGGTGTTTTTCTTCAACAACTTTGTATCAGTAGAAATATTTCCTGTAAGGATTTCTGTAGCCTCTCCGTACTCAACTTGTTCTGGATTAAATTCTGTCCAAGAATTCAACCAATTGTTGGTACCGATAATTCCTTTTTCTTGTTGTGCATAGACGCTGCTAAACACTAAAAGAAAAACACTTAAGAGTTGGGGAAGATTTTTCATAGTAATAATGGGTATTAATTAATCATAAATTTCATTTGCGTTTGTATAAACATAGAAAATAATTCTATCAAATACAAATAAACACGATGAAATACAATATTTAATATAATTTAGATGCTTTTTCCTACTGATAACAAAAATATAATGTACAATTACAATTAACGTTAAAAATAAGTTAAGAAAATCCAAATTTAAAATTTCATTGCTTTCTGAATTATATTGGGAAGGATTCTTTAAATTTTACTACTATTTAAGGATTCCAAATTCCGTAATTCATTCGGTGAAAACCAATAAAGGATTTGAACGTATTAAAGTGTAATTAAAATCTATTGTTCTGACTATATATATGTAGTGACTTTAGAGTTTCTTCATAAAATAAAATGGCCGCTACTAGGTTCGCCCTATCTGAATAGGGTAATATTTTATTCTGAAAATCCATAGTGCTCAGGAAATAATTTGTAGTTGCATTTATTTGATCATCCAAAGCTCTTCTGTTTTCTTTTGTGTCAGGAATTCCAAAGGTTGACATAGTTACACCAGGCTTAGTAGCAAATGCAATGTATGGTAAAATTTTAACGATTATTTCTATTCGCTCGTTATACAAAGTTAACAAGCTACCTTTTTGCATGGTTTCCAATTCTTTGCGATCGTGATATTTTGAAATACGTACATCTTGGCTAATAATACTTTTAGGTGCATTATTTTGGGCGTATCCAACTCCAGCCATTAATAAAAATGTAAGGCAAAATAAAGTAATTTTCGTTCTCATTGATAGGTTATTAGGGATTATTTTAACACAAATTTATGTAATTAATCGTAAAAACCAAGCATTTGGTCGACTATTTATAACTTTTTATTATTTTAAGAAAAAAACATTGAGATATTTTTTGTAAATACAAATCTATTCTGCTGATTTGAAATAGGTTATACAAAATAATTATTAGATATTTTAAAAAATAGTTTTTACCTAAAAAAATATAACTAATAGTTCTAAAAAGCTTCTTTTACAATATGATTTTCAGAAACCTTTAATTTTCTTAATTGATTTTCTACTGCCTCCATCATAACTGGAGGTCCGCATAAATAAAAATAACTGTCTAAATTGGTGTCATTTTCTTTTATAAAATCTTCTGTAATATAACCATGGGCATATTCCTTTGTTTTCTCTTCAGAAAGAATATTGATGAAGTTGTTTTGCAATATCTGTTCAAATTCAGACTTTAGAATAATATCTGATTTTCTCTTATTAGCAAAAATAAGTTTGTTGTTTCCTAATTGCTTCTTTGCATTTAAATCTCTAAGAATGGAAATAAATGGGGTTACTCCTGCTCCACCAGCAATAAAAGTACCTTCGCCTTTATATGCTATTGCACCAAAAACATCATTAACAATTAATTCATCACCAGATTTTAAACTTAATAATTGATTGGTAACCCCTTGATGACTTGGATACGTTTTAATATGAAATTCCAAATGGTTTTCGTTGGGAAGTCCTGTAAATGTAAATGGTCTCCCTTCATTTTCCCAATCTTCTTTATTAATAAATATCTCTGTAGCCTGTCCGGGAACAAAACTTAAACCACTGGGTTTTTCGGTTACAATCTTCAACACATCAGGAGTAGCATGTGAGATAGATTTAATTTTTACAAGTTCGTTTTTCATGATTTCTAAGAATTAAATTAATAAACCATAAAACAAGGAAGGCAAGTTAGTGTCTGGCTAAATTATTTACTATCAGATTTAAGTCAAGTATTTTGAGGAGACACCTAAGTTATTCAATTAATAAACAAGATGTTACATCAAAAGTAGTGATTATATAATTCAGATAAAAATATCTTAATTGAATTTTAAATCAAAACCTTAATAATGCTCCTTAATATAATACATAGAAAATAAGTAATGGATTTACATAAACAAGACACTTCCTTCTTCTTAATAATTTTGACCAATAGAATACTTAAAAGTTCACCTTAATTATCAGAGTTGTACTAGCCAAAAAATTCACCTTTTAATTGGAAATCAAGTGTTTAAAAATTCTAAATACATTTCATCGAATATTTTTTATCATATTTTCAAACCAAATCTTAAAATTCTAAATATTAGTATTATTTTCGGCACAATAAATGTTAATAGCTTCGTTATACATTAAACTAACTTATATGCTAAAATATTTTTTTCTCTTAAGTCTTTTTGTTTCCACCTTTGGTTTTTCACAAAACTCTGCGTTTAAAGCAGGTGAAAAATTAACATTTACGGCTTCCTATAATATGTCTGGAGTATTAACCGAATTGGCACAAGTAAATATGGAAACCAGTGAGATTAAAACCTCCAAGGCCACCCTTTTACGATTAAAAACTACGGCTACCACCTATAGCAAATGGGATAATTTCTTTAAAATAAGAGACTTATACGAGAGTTACGTAAGTCCAACAACTGTAAGGCCCTATCTTTATAAAAGAGATATTTATGAAGGAGGGTACACTAAATTTGTTCAATACAAATACAGCCACTCTAAAGGAACCGTAGCAAGTTTAATTAGAAAGAAGAAAAAAGGTGGCGGCACGTACGATCAAAACAACACTTTGAAAATTTCTAGCAATACTAAGGATATCGTCTCTACTATTTATTATTTGAGAACCTTGGATTTAAATTCTTTTTCCCCAGGGAAAACAATTACTATGACTGTTTTATTCGACAATAAGCCTACAGAGATTGTGGTGAAATACGTAAACAAAGAAACGGTTAATACCAAAATTGGAAGCAAAGCTTGCCATAAATTGGCTATCTCGATAAAAAACAGTAATATTTTAAAAGGAACCAACGATAATTTACTTTGGTTAACTGCTGATGAGAATAAAATTCCGGTATATGCTAAGTTTAAAGTAGCTGTTGGTAATGGTGAGTTAAAAATAAAATCGGCAACTGGCTTAAAAAATTAATAAGATGAGAAAACTATTTATTGTATTAGGAATTATTGCTTCAATATTGGCCATAGTTCTATCTGTTTTACCAGTATCCAACCTAGCATATTTTCCCGCAATTGCAGCACTAGTATTTGGATTTATAGCCTTCTATCTTTCTAATAAAAACAAACTATCAATAAAAACTATTCAGCTTGTATTTTTACTGTCTGTCATAGCGCTATCAATAACTATTTATAAATCTGCTTTCCTTACTACAGAAGTTGGAAACACGGATGAATTAGAAATTAGACAGCAAGAATCCGTAGAAGATGCCAAACAAGAACTTGAAAATTTAGATTTGGATTTTGATGATTTGGACGTAGATATTAATGAAGAAGATCTAGAATTAGGAGATTTGGATGAAATAGAAATGGAGTAAAACACATATACCTAAAATTTATTATTAAACCTTGAAAGCCTTTTACATTTAGGTTTTCAAGGTTTTTAATTTCTTCTGTTTTATAATAAAAAACCCAACTGTAGGTTTCAATAAACTTCAAGATTACATCCTCTTTCTACAAAAACCACTGTACACTTTCCTTTTATCAACTTTTTTCACTTTATTTGATAGTAGACACCTACTTTATGAAGTCTTTACTAATCGTCTCCATATTGACTTTAGTTGGTTCTTGCGCTAAAACCAAGTATAGCACAAAGATTCAAACTATAGAAAACAATATAAAAATCGTAGATAGTGCTACTATAATGCAGTATGCCAAAACTATCACCGCTTCAGAATTAAAAGATTTATTATACACCTATGCTAGTCCCGAATTTGAAGGTCGTGCTAGCGGTGAACAAGGACAAAAAGAAGCTGCCAATTTTTTAAAATCCTTTTATAAAACACAGAATATCTCCTCTCCTATTAAAGATTCTGTTTACTTTCAATATATTCCAAAATCCTATTTTAAAAATAAAACTGAAGCATCAGAAAATGTTTTAGCCTATATTAAAGGAAGAGAAAAACCAGAGGAAGTTCTAATTCTTTCTGCACACTATGATCATCTTGGCATTCAAGACAGCCTTGTTTATCATGGTGCTGATGACAATGGTTCAGGAACAGTTGCCCTACTTGAAATTGCACAAGCTTTTAAGCAAGCAGAGTTAGATGGTTTTAAACCAAAACGATCCATTTTATTCATACATTTTACGGCCGAAGAAATTGGATTGGAAGGCTCTAGATTTTATACCGAAAACCCAGTCTTTAATTTAAATGAAACGGTTGCTAATTTAAACATAGATATGATCGGACGGATAGATAAAACTCATGAAAATAATCCAAATTATCTATATTTAATTGGTACTGATCGGTTGAGTAAGGAACTACATATGATATCGGAAAAAGTTAACCATACTTTTTTTAATCTCAAGTTAGATTATAGCTACAACGATGAGGACGATAGTAATAGATACTACTATAGAAGTGATCATTACAATTTTGCCAGGCACAAAATTCCTGTTATTTTTTATTTCAATGGTGAACATGAAGATTATCATGCACCTACAGATACCGCTGACAAAATAGATTATACCCTTTTAGAACGTAGGGCCCAATTAATATTTGGCACAGCTTGGCAACTTGCTAATAAAGAAAACAAACTTATTTTAAACGAAAGCATGTAATTTGTCTAATCGGTTGTTAAATATTAGCAAAAACGCAGGCCCACCCTATAAGGTTTATTTATATTTGTCTAAATCGAAACTAATCTTAAACTAAAATAATTATAATGAAAAAAGTGCTACTACTAATTTGCAGCGTTGGATTTATCTTTTCTTGTGGAAGTCAGAAAACCGATAATGCAAATCAAACTTCAGGTAATGAAGTACAAACTCCTGTAGATATTACTAAATATGGAGAAACAATTACTTCTGCTGATTTAAAAGAAGATTTATACATTTTTGCTTCAGACGAATTTGAAGGACGAGGAACTGGTGAGGCTGGAGAAGTAAAAGCTATTAATTTTTTAAAGGACCACTATGTGGCCTTAGATGTTCCTGCTGCTAAATCAAATAACGATTATTTTCAGGATGTTCCTTTAGTAAAATCGGCTGCCCCTGAGATTTCCTTAGTAGTAAATAAGAAATCTTTTACTATGGTTGATGATTTTGTTTCGGTTACTTCTGTTCCAAATGGCACTCTAAACACTTCTGAAATTGTTTATGCTGGTTACGGTATTCATGATGAAGCTTACTCAAGCTATAAAGATCTTGATGTTAAAGGAAAAGTGGTTTTAATCCGTTCTGGAGAACCAAAAGATGCTAATGGAAATTATTTAATTACTGGAACAAGTGAAGCCTCAAAATGGTCGAATTTTAGACAAGCTTTCAGAGAAAAACGTGATGCTGCCCAAGAACAAGGCGCAACTGCTGTTTTCTTTTACTATCCAGAAATCTACTCCATGGCTGCTGCTCGTTTTGGTGGATCTAGCGGTGCTATCTCTTTAAGAGAAACTAACGAGGATATGTACTACTTTTTAATCAACACAGACTTAGCAAAAACCATGTTAGCTAACATTGAAAATTCGGTGGACAACCAAACTATTTCAATGCCTATTAACTTAACGTACAAAAACAATTCTACCGAAATAATTGGTAAAAACGTAGCAGCTCTTATTAAAGGTTCTGAAAAGCCAGAAGAAATTATAGTTATTTCTGCGCATTTAGATCATGAAGGAGTTAAAAATGGTGAAGTTTATAATGGTGCAGACGACGATGGTTCAGGATCTGTTGCTCTTATCCAAATTGCAAAAGCATTTAAAAAGGCTCAAAAAGATGGTAATGGACCAAAACGTTCTATTTTGTTTTTACATGTTACAGGTGAAGAAAAAGGTCTTTTAGGTTCAAGATATTACACCGATTTCGACCCTATTTTCCCTTTAGAAAATACAGTAGCAAATTTAAACATTGATATGATTGGCCGTGTTGACAAACAACATGAAGATAAAAATAACAACTACTTGTATTTAATTGGAGCCGACAAACTAAGCACGGAATTACATGAAATTTCAGAAGAAGCCAATAAAAAATACATGAATATCGAGTTGGACTACACTTATAACGACGATAACGACCCTAATCGTTTCTACTTTAGAAGTGACCATTACAACTTTGCAAAAAACAACATTCCTGTTATCTTCTATTTTAATGGTACTCATGACGATTATCACAGACCATCAGACACACCAGATAAAATTAGATATGATTTATTAGAAAACCGTACCAGACTCGTATTCTATACAGCTTGGGAATTGGCTAATAGAGATCAAAGAATTGTAGTGGATAAAGCCACCGAATAATTCTAAAATAAACACAGTATGAAAAAGCTTTCCAACTACGGAAGGCTTTTTTGTTTGTAAAATCCTTACATCAATCCTTTTGTAAACTTCAATTAAAAAACAGCTTCCGCACACTAAGCATTTAAATAACTCATGTGTCATACTCAATAACACTAAATTCGGGCTGCTACTCAGTTTCATTTAATAACAAAAACAATTAGTAAAAATTAAGGCTTAAAAATTTAAATGACTTATTTTTATCCCCTCTTAAGATTTTAATTTTTTATACAGTATGCATATACCTTTATTACAAGACATTTTAATTTTACTGGCGTTTTCGGTTTTGATTGTGTTTTTACTACAACGAGCCAAACTCCCTTCAATTTTAGGTTTTATAATTACAGGTGTTATCATTGGTCCTTTTGGATTAAGTTTAGTTCAAGGTGTTGAGGAAGTAGAAGTTATATCGGAGATAGGTGTAATTCTTTTACTTTTTGTTATTGGAATGGAGCTTTCCTTAAAAAAATTGGCAGCCATTAAAAAAACTGTATTTATTGGAGGCTCGATACAAGTGGGCTTAACGGTTTTAATTTCTGCTGCTTGTTATTACTTTATGGGAAATAGTTGGAACGAATCCGTTTTTATTGGATTTCTATTCTCCCTATCTAGTACAGCCATTGTTTTAAAAGTGTTTCAGGATAGAAATGAAATGTCCACACAACATGGTAAAAACGCTTTGGCTATCCTTATTTTTCAAGATATTATCGTGGTACCTATGATGCTGTTTACTCCTATTATTGCAGGCCAAAGCACCAATGTAACCGCAAGCATATTAACCCTGTTGTTTAAATCGGCTGTGGTAATTATCATTACCATTATAAGTGCTCGATTTGTAGTTCCTAAATTGATGTATGCTATAGCAAAAACCAATAATAAAGAACTGTTTTTACTAACTACCATTACCATTTGTTTTGCTGTAGCTTTTTTAACTTCACAAGCAGGACTATCATTAGCTCTGGGAGCCTTTATGGCGGGACTAATTATTTCTGAGTCGGAGTATAGCCATCAAGCAACAAGTATCATCTTACCTTTTAGAGAGTTGTTTATAAGCTTCTTCTTTATATCAGTTGGAATGCTATTGAATTTAAACTTCTTCTTCGGTCATATTGGAATTATTCTTTTATTGGTTTTAGTGGTTTTAATAGTAAAATCCTTGGTAGCTGCCCTAGCCGTTGCCGTATTAAAATATCCGCCTAGAACTGTATTAATTACAGGTTTATCTCTGTTCCAAGTTGGAGAGTTTGCTTTCATTCTTTCAAAAGTAGGAATTGAATACAATTTACTTTCCGTAGAAACAAATCAGTACTTTTTAGCTGTTTCTATTGTATCCATGTTGTTAACGCCTTTTGTTATTATTTTTTCTGAAAACATTTCTGAAAAATTCCTAAACACCAGAATTGTAAAGGCCATCTCCTCTACTCCTAAAGATCCTTATAGTGATTTAAATGAAGGTTTTGAAAGCGATTTAAGCAATCATCTTATTATAATTGGTTACGGGCTTAATGGTTCTAATTTAGCAAAAGCGTCTACCCACAGTAATATTCCTTTTGTAGTGATAGAGCTTAACCCTAAAACAGTGAAAAAGGAAAAGGAAAACGGTATTCCTATACTTTATGGAGATGCTTCCCAAGCACATATTTTAGAAACCGTTAATTTATCCAAAGCACGCTCTGTGGTTGTTGCAATTTCTAGCGCACAAAATACTAGAGAGATCATAACTAGTGTTAGAAATATTAGCCAATCGGTATATTTAGTGGCAAGAACACGTTATGTAAAGGAAATTCCTGAACTTATAGCATTAGGGGCTGACGATGTAATTCCAGAAGAATTTGAAACTTCTATAGAAATATTTTCCCGTGTACTACACGATTTTCTAATACCTGAGAATGATATTGTAGAATTTATAGATTTAATAAGAGCGGATAATTACAAAATATTCAATTCTAAACAGATACTTCCTAAAACTTTTAAATCTACTAAAATTCCGAATGTAAACATTACTTGTTTACGAGTGAATGTGGACAGTGGTAGAATAATTGGCAGAACCCTTAAGGATATGAATATCCGGAAAGAATATGGTATTAACATCTTAGCTATAGAACGTAACGACGATATAATAGACCATATATTACCTAACGAGAAGCTCCTACAAAACGACAAGTTGTATGTGAGTGGAAAGCAAGAGAATATTGAAGCATTTCATAGGGTTTTAAACTAAATAATTTCTAAGACATTTTAAAATGACACCCATAAGCCATATAAATCTGACAACATTAGATGGAGAGCCCATAGATTTGATAGCTGCTTACAGTCAAAAGCCTATCCTGATTTTGTTCTACAACAACCAATGTTTAGGCTGTACAGGTCGTGCCATTCCTTTAGCTTACGAATTGTCCAAAACCTATCCAGAACTTTCTGTTGTTGGCATTCATAGTACCTTTGGTAGTCAGAAATTTAGTAAACAAGATATTTTGGACATCTTTACGTCTAAAGAACTTCCTTTCCCTATCTATTTTGATCAGTATCACAAATGGTTTGACTTTTTTAAATGTGAAGGTACTCCACACTGGATTTTATTAAACGAAAAGGCAGAGGTGTTCCGCTCGTTTTATGGATCTCAAGAAAACTCGCAAAACCGTTTGTATTACGGTATTGAAGAACTTTTGAATAATTAGAGACTTAACAGTCAATTCGAAATGTGAGTGGCCTGCTTAAAGCGGTTTAAACCCTTTAGAAACCTAGCACATTAATTGATTTATAGGTCTGTAAAAGGATCAGCTCTTCTTAGTTAGGACAAACATCCCTTATTATACTAGTTTACTAGACGTTACAAGGAAGTTTATACGACTTTACCATAACTTTAATACGCTATAGATACGCTATACCTACACTATAAGCATTAAGTAGCTAGCTTGTTATTATGAACTATACCCGGACTTGGAAAGGCTTAAGGATATTTTACAGGTAGTTTGCTACTTATTGATGTTAATAGACCCTTTAGTGGGTTTGTATTAAATTGAATTATTTTATACCATCTTCATACACTATCCATACACTATCCATACACTATCCATACATTATCTATACTTGAGCCCTACTTAGGCTAAACATCATAGCTGTAGGTTAAAAATGGATGTTTATTACTCGGAGGTTTTACCTACTTGTTTCCAAGAATCTTCTGGAGGAGCTTAGGTTTTATGGAGGAAAAAAAGAGAAAGTTTAGAAACAAAAAAAGCTCCACATTTCTGTGAAGCTTTTGTTTTTTGGGTGGAAGACGGGATTCGAACCCGCGACCCTTGGTACCACAAACCAATGCTCTAACCAGCTGAGCTACAACCACCATTTAATTGGTCTGCAAATGTAATAGATTTCTCTTTTCAAACAAAACATTTTTGCAATAATATTTCTAATATTTTTTATTTAAAATCAAACAAGCTGTTAATCACCGGATAACGTTCTACGGTAAATCCTTCAGCGTAGTCAACTCCGGCTAATCTTCCTAGATCTTGAGCTCTGTACACTATGCTATCAGTGAAATTTTTGCTAGAAATAGGAGTTTCAGGAGCGTCACTCTTCGGGTTATAGAATTGGGTTTTATAGGCCATTACCATTTCCTGCTTGATATCCATATAACCTGAAATGTCTACCACAAAATCCGGTTCAATATTTTGCCATTGAATGTAATGGTACACTTGTTTTGGTCGCCATGGATTTTGCCATTCCTGGTCGTCGGCCTCGAATTTCGTGTCTATTTTCAATAAACCACTTAAGAAACAGGCTTGACTAACCAAGGTACTCCCTTTGGCATGATCAATATGCCTATCGGCAATTGCATTACAAAGCACGACATCTGGTTGATATTTTCTAAGGACTTTAATAATTTCTAATTGGTGTTTTTTATCGTTCACAAAAAAACCATCAGCAAATCCCAAATTTATACGGATGCTAGCTCCTAAAATTTTTGAAGCCGCTTCCGATTCTGCATCTCTAGTTTCGGCCGTACCACGGGTTCCTAATTCGCCACGTGTTAAATCAACAATACCCACTTTTTTTCCAGCGGCTATTTCTTTGGCCAATGTTCCACCACAACCTAATTCTACATCGTCTGGATGTGCACCAAATGCTAATATATCTAATTTCATTTCAAACTATTTTAATCTAAAAATTTTTTCTTTCACTATCATCCCTCGCTTCCTTCACGCTTATTATGAGAGATCAAAGTCTATTTTTCTATGGGTTTCGGGTTAGGCAAAATTACAAATTATCCTTCTAAATACCTTTAATCCCATTTATTTTGTTGTGCTTCAGTTAAAAAGGTCCAAGCCACAATTCTTGATATTTTATTGCCTTGTTTCATTGGTACGACTTTCACCTTGGTAGCTCCTAATTTTTTAAGCGAGAGTTTCATGGATTTTATATGATCTTTATTAGACACTAAGCTTGTAAACCAAAAACACTGTTCTTTATACAAGGAACTCTCATACAAATAATTGTGTAAAAACGCTTTTTCTCCTCCTTGGTACCAGAGTTCGTTTGAGGTCCCACTAAAGTTTCTAACTATGGCATCGGTGTCTATTCCTAAACCTGTCAGTTTTCTAGTTGTATGCTCCAAAGCATCCGCTTCACTTTTAAAAAAAGGCGGGTTACACATGGTAGCGCTTAACTTTTCAGAAGTATTAAAAATTCCTTTTAGAATATGAGACTTATCTTCTTGATAGATCAGTTTAATTTTATCGGATAAGTGATTCTTATCAATAATACGCTGTGCGTTTTTCAAAGACTGCTTGTCGACATCGGAAGCTAAAAATTGCCACTGGTATATAGCGGTTCCCAATAAGGGATAGATGCAGGTGGCTCCTGTACCAACATCTAACACGTGGACGTTTTTACTTATTCCTGATGTTTTTAACATCGTGGCCAGATGATGGACATAATCGACCCGACCAGGAATGGGTGGACATAGGTTTTTATCAGGAAACTCCCAAAATTTGATATTATAATAAGCGAACAACAAGGCTGTGTTTAAAGCTTTTACCGCTTTAGGATTGGCGAAATCGATGGTTTCAGTTTGGTATTCATTTACACATACGAAAGGTGTTAATTCCTTATATGATTTGCAAAGGGTTTTAAAATCGTACTCCGATTTGTGTTTGTTTTCTGGGTGAAAATTTGTTTGGATGATGCTTCGTTTTAATTTAATATGAGTTTCTAATTTCAGTGCATTTTAAAATTTCATTCGCCTGTAAATCCTATCCATATGCTTAGGCGTTATGGTTTTATATTTTTGCCAAGTTCATGGCTTGTTGGATGTCTTCAACAAGATCTTTTTTCGATTCAATACCTACAGAAAACCGTATCAAGCCATCCCCTATTCCCAATTTATTTCTTTCCTCTGGGCTTAGTAAGGCGTGAGAAGTTACCGCAGGTAATAACATGGTGCTTTCTACCCCTGCCAAGCTCATGGACGGTTTTATTAATTTTAAGGCTTTTAAAAATTTGGATGGATTGATCCCCTTCTCCAATTCAAAGGACATCATGGCTCCAAAACCCTTCATTTGTGTTTTTGCCAGTTTATGCTCCGGATGTGTTTTCAATCCAGGATAGTACACTCTTTTTATATCTGGGCTTTTATCCAAATATTTAGCCAGTTTCCTTGCGTTCTTATTTTGTGCTTTTACCCGTAGTGCTAAAGTTTTCATACTTCGTTCCAGCATCCAAACCATAAAGTCACTTAAATTACCTCCTAGATTTTTTCCAACATTCCAAATAAGGTCTATATGTTCCTGAGTAGCAGCCACTGCTCCAGCTAATATATCACTATGTCCACCCAGATACTTGGTAGCCGAATGAATTACAATATCCATTCCGAAATCTATTGGGTTTTGGCTTATTGGGCTGGCGAAGGTATTATCGATGCTTGTAATAAGTTGTTTGGATTTTGCTAATTGGGCGACTGCACGTATATCAGTAATTGTTAATAAGGGGTTGGAAGGGGTTTCAATATGAATTAATTTGGTATTAGGTTGTATGGCCTTTTCAATATCTTCCACTTGGTAGCCTTGAGTAAAGGTAAATTCGATGCCGTATTTAGGTAATTCTTCCCTTACAAAATTACTGGTTCCACCATAAAGTGGGTTCTGGATTACTAGATGATCACCTGACTTTAAAAAAGCCAAAAATGTGGTGCTAATTGCGGCCATACCAGAGCCAAAAATTAGAGCCGCTTCTGCATGCTCTAAAGCTGCTATTTTTTTAGACACAGACTCCTGGTTTGGCGTATTAAAATAGCGTGGATACCTTTTTACATCCACCTCATCAAACTGATAGGACGTTGCCATAAAAATTGGGGAAACAGCCCCTTTAAATTGGGTGTCGATTATTTCACCTGTATGGGTGCAAATGGTATTTATACCGAAGGCTTTAGAGCTCATAAAACATCTTGTTTAAGTGTTTAAAATTAAGAAAATATGAGTTGTAAATAAAATTAACAGCTGGCTTATTATAAAATAATCCAGGTGTAAATGACAAGCACTAAGAATTCATTAAAAAATTGTAAGTACTCATTTACAATTTCCTGAAGCCGATATCGAAAATCAGGGGTATGATTCCGAGTGAACCTGATCCATTAAGGGTATGTTTTTAGGCCTACCTTGATAAAAAGGTCTATTCGCTGTAAAACATTAAACCTGAAACCGATAGCTCCCGAGACATTTTGTTAACTCAAAGATAATTTTTACCGTTTAACGACTAAATTCTTTTTATAATCTAAGTCAGTATATTTTTAACACTCTCTCTAAAGTTAATAGCAAAATAACATTGTCGTATTCAGGATGTTCTGTGAACTTATTTCATGGAATTTTCTAGTTATAAACTTAGTATAATTATGAGGAACCTTACTTTCTATCTGTGCATTTTAACTTTTTTTTTAAGTAGTTTTAATAGCCATTCCCGGGAGATTAATAATCCAAATCCCCCATTTAACACAATTTCTACTGATACGTACAATTTACATGCTTTAATGAAGTATGTTTCTTTGAGGCCGGATTATGACCTCACGAAATCATATTCTGCCTTCTTACGCACAATCACCTTTTGTCCTAGTGATTTTTCTGTAAATGTAGATTCAGGAACCTGTGGTGCTGTGGTTACCTATACGTCACCTACTACCGATATAGCTGGTGGACATATGGAATTAACCTCCGCCTACGGACAGGGTGACACCTTTCCCCTTGGAGCCACTACAGTTATTTATGAAGAGCGTGATTCCGCTAATAACCCTACGCGTCTCATTTGTAGTTTTGTGGTTACTGTTGTTGACAATGAGGTAGCAACCATTACACTTAATGGTGCTAATCCGCAAATCATTGAGGCTTGTGGGACTTATAATGAACTTGGTGCTACAGCGAATGATATCTGTTTTGGAGATATCAGCGGTAGTATAATCATAGACGCCTCTGCTGTGAATACGGCGGTGGTTGGCACCTATACGGTAACTTATGACGTCACGGATGCTGCTGGAAATGTGGCTACTCAAGTGACCCGAACTGTGAATGTCGTGGACACTACAGCTCCAACCATTACACTTGTTGGCGCTAATCCGCAAACCATTGAGGCTTGTGGGACTTATAATGAACTTGGTGCTACAGCTCATGATATCTGTTTTGGAGATATCAGTGGTAGTATAATCATAGACGCATCGGCTGTGAATACGGCGGTGGTAGGCACTTATACGGTAACCTATGACGTCACGGATGCTGCTGGAAATGTGGCTACTCAAGTGACCCGAACTGTGAATGTCGTGGACACTACAGCTCCAACCATTACACTTAATGGTGCTAATCCGCAAACCATTGAAGCCTGTGGGACCTATAACGAACTTGGTGCAACGGCCAACGATCCTTGTTTTGGAGATATAACTGGAAGTATTCTTATTGATGCATCGGCTGTGAATACGGCAGTGGTAGGTACCTATACAGTAACTTATAACGTCACGGATGCTGCTGGAAATGTGGCTACTCAAGTGACCCGAACTGTGAATGTCGTGGACACTTCAGCTCCAACCATTACACTTGTTGGTGCTAATCCGCAAACCATTGAGGCTTGTGGGACTTATAACGAACTTGGTGCAATGGCCAACGATCCTTGTTTTGGAGACATCAGCGGTAGTATAATCATAGACGCATCGGCTGTGAATACGGCTGTGGTTGGCTCTTATACGGTAACTTATAACGTCACGGATGCTGCTGGAAATGTGGCTACTCAAGTGACCCGAACTGTGAATGTTGTAGACACAACAGCTCCAACCATTACCCTTGTTGGCGCTAATCCGCAAATCATTGAGGCTTGTGGGACTTATAACGAACTTGGTGCAATGGCCAACGATCCTTGTTTTGGAGACATCAGTGGTAGTATAATCATAGACGCCTCTGCTGTGAATACGGCTGTGGTTGGCACCTATACGGTAACTTATAACGTCACGGATGCTGCTGGAAATGTGGCTACTCAAGTGACCCGAACTGTGAATGTTGT
>Ga0209075_1001875_pt1 | contig 19260 bp, 12 predicted proteins | sample Stecom2011_FD_187523 | JGI IMG/M metagenome (GOLD analysis project Ga0209075, IMG submission 187523) | Agricultural soil microbial communities from Utah to study Nitrogen management - Steer compost 2011 (SPAdes) (version 2) | ecosystem: Environmental > Terrestrial > Soil > Agricultural land...
GAAAGGGGGGGTGATTGCTCGCTTTGACGCGGGTTAAGAGCCTGATTCCTCTCTCCATTCCTACCTTGGATAGCCCCAAGCAAGGCAGAATCGCCCACAGTCGTTTACCCGCGCCTTATAAAGCCACTTCCCGGCTAGATCCCAGGGCGGGTTGCGCCGGGCTGGAAACGGTCTCGGTAGGAAGCTGAGATGCTTCACCTTCCGGCGGTACAGGGATCGTCGCCGACTGTGCAAGCACGGCTTCAGGAACGCGTCCTCCGCTCCAACCCTGCAAAATGAGTGACCGCTGCTGTGGGCCCGTCAGATGGGTGGTGGCGTAGGTCACCAGGTCATTCAGGGTGAGGGCCTGGATGGTTTGGATCAGTTGCTTGCGTTTGGTGAAGTTCTGTTCGCCCGAGTCGATTTCCTGCCAAAGGTAACTGGCAAGATCATCCGCCTTGTTGGCTTTCGAGGCCAACTCCTTAACTAGGCTTGCTTTCAGGTTTTCAAAGGTTTTGGGTGAGAGACGGTGCAGCCCTGTGGCGAAGTCTGCCAGAAACTGTTCAGTGACCTCGGTGAGCTGTGCCGGATCCGTCTGGCGGGACTGCACGATAAAGGACAGTCCGGGAGTTTCGGCAAACCTGAACGGCACGACCAGCACACCATAGGCCAGTTGCCGGCGGTTACGGATCTCTTCGAAATAGTTGTTTTTCAGAAGCGGTGCCAGCATGCGCAGGATTGCTTCTGCCCGTAGCGACTGGGGCTCGTCCTGGCTCGGCTGGGCCTGATGGTAGAACACCAGGGCATTTTCCTTACCATCCAAAGGCAGCTGGTGCAGGCGGCGCTCGCCATTGCGCAGCGGGTTGGCCAGAGGAGCAGCCTCTACGGAAGATGCAGCCACTTTAAGGTGGCTCGCTGCTTTGCCAGAGGTTGTCAGAGCCACGGCTGAAGATGAGGGCAAGCGGTGCTGGGCCAGGGTGTTTTTCAGCAGTAACTGGGTTTCCTCCAGATCCTTGCCGTGGACTTGGCCGAACTGAAAGGCTACCAGCTGCATTTGCGCGCGGAATTGCTCTTGGTATTGACTGAACCCTTCAAAAGAGACGCTTTCCAGCGACTTGAGCAGCAGGGATGCCGGCGGGCGATCCTCGTCCAGGATGCTTCCCAGATCATCCACGAGATGTTCAAAGGCATACTTGTGAGCCGGTGCACTGAGCCGCTTCTGGGTGAGCGTCTTGGCGATGGTGAACTCCTTTTGGTTCAGTGGTCGCAACATGGCGTTCAATGCAGCATGGGCGAGCGCAACGCTTTGGTCACGAAACGCTTCCACCTTCAGGGTCAGGCCTTGGCTATGACTATAGAGACGCAAACCTTGGCCGCTGCGGGCTGCTTGGTCCTGGATGGGCTTCAGGCGTCTTTGCATGGCTTTCAGCCAAAGTTCCCCTTGAGCCCTTTGCTCAATGCGTGCGCCAAAACCGGGGGCTTCGAAGGCCAGGTACAAGTGAATACGGGGCGTGTTATCCATACGGTTGAAAGCTTTCCAAAGCTGAAAGCCCTCGCCTTGGTGTACCAGGGTGGGGAATGCCTCGTTGTTGTCCTGCCGAACCTCCAGGTCTTTGGGCAAGAAATGAATTTTCGGGGATAACTGGAGTCGCTCCATGGGGCGGACCTGCCGCCAAAGGCTTAATTGCTCCGGCGTGATGGAGTGCAGGCCGTAGGCAATACGGAACTGCTCGGAAACCTGGTCAGTTTTAGCCTGGTCATGGGCCAGAATCACCAGGGCGTTATCGGGAGTGAGAGCCTGGAAAAAGGAGCTGAGGCGTTCGGCATGGTACGGTGCCAGTTGAAACTCTCCCCGGCGGATCTCGGCAGCCGGGTAGTGGCGCCATTGTTTCAGCAGGTGCAACGCCAGATCACGGGGCGAGTCCTGGTGGGGCATATATTCCTGGACGCTTAACAGGTTGTGGAATGAGGCATACAGCTCGGGATCCAGGGCTTGCTTCCGAACGGTGGCAAATGCTGCGAAGAGCTCAGCGATGAGCTGGTCGACTTGGTCCACCCCTTGCTGGGTCAGGGAGGCGGTAACGGAGAGGGTCTGCTGCCCACCGATCCCCAGGCCGGAGCCAAGCTGTACCTGATAGATGAAGCCACGCTCCCGCAACTGCTGTTGCAGCGAGCCCGGCGACTGGTGATCCAGGATATATTGCAGGTACTCCACGGGCTTGTAGTGCCCCATAGCGCTGTCCTGGGGCAAAGGAATCAGCAGGTTAAGGGTTGCTGCTTCACCTTGGGTTTGAATGTCGATCCGGGCAGGCAGGCGGGAGGAGTCCAGCAAGGCTGGAGCTGCGTAGGCTTGAGCCTGTTTTTTAGGCAGGTGGCCAAAGGCTTCTCGAGCCATCTGTTCCAGTTCATCCAGGGGTTGCTGGCCGACCACCACCAGGCGCATCCGCTCGGGGGAGTAATGGCGCTGGATGAAACTCACCGCTTCGGTATGTAACTGTTCGGGTGAGAGGTGGCCGAGGCTCTCGCGGCTGCCAGGGGCAAATTGGCGAAAGGGGTGATCTGGGGCGGTGATCGCCGTGAGCGGCTGGCGGTAGCGCCAGACGGTTTTGTTGCGTACCAGGGAGAACTCTTCGTCAAGGATCTTGATCTCACCGGCGAGGGCCTTGGCAGAAAAGCGGGGTTTCTCCAGCAGCTGACCGAACCGCATCAGGGCTTCGGCCAAAGCGTCGCTATTCAAACTGGCCTGGTAGCGGGTGAACTCATAGCTGGTTTGTCCGCCCTGCTTGCCGCGATGGGCGGAAATGAACTTGCGGAAACTGCCGTCCGGCTTGCTGCTATCCCCCAGTAAAATGGCGTGTTCTACCAGATGCGCCAAGCCTCCCAAATGTTTCGGATCAGCCAGGCTGCCAACGGCCACTTCCAGGGCAAAGGCACCCTGTCCGGCTCGGCGGTCGGAAACCAGCACGGTTTCGAAACCATTATCCAAAACGACATGGCGATAATCGCGATGGTCAAAGGCCGGTTTGACGATGGCGTGGGCAAGAGAGCTGAGCAGGCACAAGCACAACACCAGGCCGGCACGAACGCTCAGTCCCTGAGATGAAGTCTGAGGCATAGGCTATCTGGGTCGGTAATGGAGGGGAAGTGGCTGTTACCGTATCGGGAAGCGATTGCTCAGACAATCAAAAGCCTGTTGTAAGTTGTTGATATTATGTAAGTTGGTGTAAGTGGGATGTCTGCGGCTGGCGACTGGTTGTCAAAATATTGGCGCTATTTTCGTGCAAGATGAAGGAGTTAGGCATCAGCTCGACCAACAGGGCCAGGATGACTTTTTGGTTAGGAAACCAAGGTCCGTAAGGAGACTAAAACTGTGGAAGGCAAACAGGAGAGGGTAGAAGCCTAAGGCCTGGATTATTCCTCCAGAGGAGCAGAGGAATAATCCAGGCCAGTGTTTAAACCAGGCAGCCTGGTTGTCGCTTTCTGTCTGCTTTATTTCTGGGCCAGGAGGGCTTTGGCTTCTTCCTGCCATTTGTCGGAGTTTTTCACTCTGCCGATCTTGGCCAAGGCTTGCTTGTCTGCTTCGTTGGGTTCGGCAATTTGCTGGTAACGGGTAATCCCTGCGTTATTCAGCTTTTTAGACAGTGCCGGTCCGATGCCCGTGAGTTTGGTCAGGTCATCCCCTTCGGTGGGGGTGCTTTTGGCGGCTGCTTTGCTGGTGCTCTTGGCCGCGGGCTTGCTGGCTGCTTTCTTGGGGGTAGCGGCTTTTTTCGGGGTGGCGGGTTTGTCAGAAGCGGCTTTGGCTGGCGCCTTGGGCTTGGCCGGGGTTTTGTTGGCAGCCTTCACGACTGCGGGAGAGGCAACCGTGGGCTGAGGCTCTACGGGTTCGACAGAAGCCTCGGATTCAGACGCTGACTTTTTCAGGGAGGGCAGGGGGATGCCCAGCTTCTCGGACAGTTGCTCCTGCAGGTTGGCCAGGTCCGTGGTGAGCCGCTGATATTCGTCGTTCAGCTTTTTCAGTTCTTTGTCGCGAAACTCTTCCAGTTCCTTGACGAAATTCTTGAGTGGCTCGCGGACTTGTTTGTGCAGCTCTTCGGTCTGTTTGGAAACATCGCCAAGGAATGCCTGAAGCTGTTCTGTTGCCTTCTGGACTTCCTTGGAAACCATTTTGCCGATTTTATTGATACTTTTCTTTAGCACATCTTTTTTAGCCATTCGAGTCACTCCATTCCTGAGGCATCACAACCCATGAACTGTGCGGGATAAGGCTACATTTTAGCAAGATCTATAACAAATGGTCACATAATTGCCGCAGTAATTGTAATGTTGTTGATCAGCCGCCGATATATTTCAGCGGTAGGCGACAGGCGCGGCAGAGGTAGACTTGTTGTTGTCGGATGATGCGGTTGTGGCGGATGGTGCTCAGGGCATGTTCCCGACCTTCACAGCCGCAACTATAGAGATGGGTGCGCCTGGCGGCCTGGCGTACATCCATCCGGTGGCGCACCTGGGGAGTAACGCCCAGTACTTCGCCCATGACCATCCGCCACTCCGGGCCGTGAGGTTTGATGTGGCGGCCATAGATGTAATGGGCAATCACATGTGCCGCTTCGTGGGCGATAACCTGGGAGAAAAATTCCTGGGGGTTTTGTTGCAAAAGCGTGGCATTGAAACGGATCCAGACCGACTCGCTGCGCCCCTGCCTTCGAAAGACGGCCTGGCCGGCACAGGCGCCTCGCAGGTCAAAGCGGATCGGGGGTGTTTTGAGGGGCCTTTGGAAGAACAGTGAGGCGCGGCGGAAACAGTGTTCGGCCAGCGCCTGGACCTGTTGTTGCAGTTGCGGCCACGACGTAGAGACGTTGTCCTGCGTCGTGGCCTGCTGATGCGCAGCCAACTCCACTTAGATTTCCGGCCCTTCCAACTGGCGAGCCAGGTTGTGGGTGACCTGCAGGATACTCTGGCGCATATCGGGGTCGAGCACCAGGCGGGCGTCGTCCACAATGCCTTCCATGTCTTCCCGGTGGCCCAGATAGCCATTTTCGTCCTGCTGGAGAATCTCGTTGATCTGCAGGTGCTTGATAAAGTTGCGGAACAGGGTCTTGTCGAAGAACTCGGGAGCGTTGAGCCCATACATGATGGACATGCGCTGGGCCAGCAGGCTGCTCTTCTCTTCCAGGGCTGCCGCATTGAGCTTGCCCGGTCCCACCCGGCGCAGGATCGACATGGCAATATAGTAGCGCTCCAGGGTTTGCAGCATCATGCGGGACAGGGTGTCGAGCATGACAAACTCGTTGGAGCCAATGGCGGGGCGATAGAGCTGGCCGGACTCATGGAGCAGCAGATCGTTCTCGCACATCACATCGATCCAGTGGTCTACCACGTCGTCGATCTCTTCCTTGCTCCAGCGCATGAAGAGCTCGGCCCGCACGTAGGGATAGATCGAACCCACCAAATACACCGCATGCTCGCGGGGAATGGTGTTGTTGTTGCGGAACAGGCTGGCAATCAGGGCCGGAATGGCAATCAGGTGCTGGATATTGTTCCGGTAATAGGTCAGCAGGATTGCGTTGGGGCCTTCCGCCACAATGATGTCGCCCAGGGGGTGTTTCTGGCGATAGACGATGTTCATCCGTTCAACGTAGGCAATCCACTCGCTCGGCGAACCTTCCGGATAAGACATGTACTGGCTGTAGGGGCTGGTTTGCAACAGTTTTACCAGCATGCCCAGCTGCTGTTCCAGAATCCGCTCATCCATGGCTTGGCGCGGTGTGGCCAGCAGCAGGGTGCCGATCAGGTTTACCGGGTTCAGGGCTGCCGCATTATTGATGTGGATGGCGATCTTCTCAGCCAGACGATCCACGGCGCCACTGAGCCAGGTGGGGCGGTATTCCGCATCATAGGCCTGGTCGCGCCACTGGGGTTGGTCCTGGTCCAGGAATTCGGCCAGTTTGATGGGCTCACCAAAGTTCACGGTGACCTGGCCAAAGGAGTTGCGCAGGTTCTTCAGAGTCTTGAAGAGGCCAAAGATCGATTCTTTCTCTTTCTTGGCGCCCCGCAGCTCGCCCAGATAGCTAGAGGCTTCCAGAATCTTCTCATAGCCAATGTACACGGGCACGAAGACAATGGGCTTGCGGTGATCGCGCAGGAAGCTGCGCACGGTCATGGAGATCATGCCCCCTTTGGGAGACAGGGTGCGTCCGGTACGGCTGCGCCCGCCTTCCACGAAGTACTCGATGGAGTAGCCGCGGTTGAGCATGGTATGCATGTATTCGTTAAACACCGCTGCATAGAGGCGGTTGCCGCGGAAGCTGCGGCGCATGAAGAAGGCTCCGCCGCGGCGCAGGATGGCGCCCACAATCGGCAGGTTCAGGTTGATGCCGGCGGCAATGTGGGGAACCATCAGGCCGTTGTGGTACAGCACATAGGACAGCAGCAGATAGTCGATGTGGCTGCGGTGGCAGGGAACATAGACAATGGCGTTTTCCTTGGCGGCTTCCTGGGGAATCTCGATATTGTTGATACGTACCCCGTTGTAGATCCGGTTCCAGATACGGGTCAGCAGAATATCAAGGAAGCGGATACCGGAAATCGACACGTTGGAGACGATCTCGTCGGCATATTTCCGCGCCCGCATCCGGGCTTTGGCCGGTGTGATGTTCTCGCGCTTGGCGGTTTCACGGATGGCGTCTTTCACCACGGGGCTGATAATCAGCGATTGGACCAGAGTTCTACGGTGAGACAGGTCCGGACCGATCACCGCCTGGCGCACCCGACGGAAGTGAACCCGCAGAATCCGTGCTGTTTTACGGGTAGCCAGCTCTTCTGTCTCAATCCCTTCTGCCACTTGGCGCAGGGAAATGGGCTTGTTGAACTGGACATAAGTGTTGCGGCCGTGGATCAGGATGAGCAGCAGCTTTTGCAGCCGGCCGGCGACTGCCCAAGGGTCGGAAAGCAACAGCTTGAGCAGTGACTTTTCCTTATCCGGCGCCCGGCCCCAGAACAGGGTGACGGGGACAATTTGCACATCCAGCTCTGGATTGGTATAGACCCCACGTACCAGTTGCTTGAGACGGGCGGTAAGAATCGGGCTCTGGCGGCGGCGGAACATTTGCCCACGGCGACCGTAGAGGAAAAAGAACGAGCGGCGGAGATGCTCAGCCCCGATTTGCAGCGGCTGTTGGGAAGAGGGCAGGTTGGCGCGGATGCACTCTTGCTCCAGCACCAGGCGGCTGGAAAGGGCGCTGTGCTGCAGAACATAGACAACCGGCTTGGTGGGATCGAGCTCTAGTTCCTTGGCGCTGCCGCCGACGACTTCGGTCCGGACCCACAGGAAGAGTAGCTTGCGCAGAAAGGTAAAAAACAGGGAGCTAAAACCGAACAGTTTTGTCATGGTGTGGGGACACTTTTTCTAATACTTTAGTAAATACACAAAATATTCCCGGTCTACCATCAAGGCACTCTTGGCTTTATTGCCCCGGCGATGGATAGAGTTCCGGAAAGTTTGACCACTGGCGCTTAGGAAACCATAGGGCCGTGGGCCGGTATGTTAGCAAGTTCACACGCCAACCAAGTTCGGATGCCGAAATAACGATGGCAACTGGCTGCGCAGTCCCCTAGTTTAGCGGCAACCGGGTCAGGCAGCAAAATACGTGCTTGCCTCCACGGGTTGGGCGTTTCCTTTGAGCAGGTGACCAAGTGATCACAGAATCTGGCCGATATATTGTTTTTTGTGGGCATAAGCTGGTTTGCAAAAGCGAAGGTCTTTGGGGGCCTTTCAGCGGTGCAGAAATCATGGCGCGCCAATGGCAGGTTGAGCAGGTGGTGTCGCTGGCACCCCTGGATACCTCCCTGCAGGTAGTGGCGGTGGCCGATGGGCCAACGGTGGATTTAAAACTGGGATTGCGGGAGCTTTTGCCTTACCTGGGGGAGCGGGAGTTTCGCCTGTTGGGCACCGCGGCCCAGGTACTGGAGTGGGCCAGCAATCACCGCTTCTGTGGGCGCTGTGGAGCCCGTACCCAGCCGATGCCGGGGGAGAGGGCCATGCACTGTGTACAGTGCGGCTTGACTCAATACCCCCGGGTTTCTCCCTGTGTTATTGCCCTGGTCACCCGGGGCCGGCATATCCTGCTCGCCCGTTCCAGTCGCCATCGCCGGCCTGTGTATGCCTGTCTGGCCGGCTTCATTGAGGCCGGAGAGAGCGCGGAGGCGGCCGTGGAACGGGAAATTATGGAGGAAGTCGGCATTCGGGTGGGCCGGTTACGCTATCGGGGATCCCAGCCCTGGCCTTTTCCTCATCAGCTGATGCTGGGTTATCATGTGGACTATCTGGCCGGCGATATTCGGATTGATCCTACGGAACTGCTGGATGCCCGGTGGTTTCCCATCAATGCCCTTCCGGAAATCCCTCCTCCGCAAACCATTGCCGGACAGCTGATCCGTTCTTATGTACAGGAGTGTTCAAGCGCGCTGTGAGTGCCATCGAACAAGTTAATTCCGGGCCTATTCTGGTGCTGGACTCAGGCGTTGGTGGCCTGAGTGTGCACGCCCATATCCGTTCACGCCTGCCTGGGCTGCCCACAATTTATTTGGCCGACAGTGCCGGCTTTCCCTACGGAACCAAGAGTGAGAAGGAGGTTCTGCAGCGGGTGGTGGCCCTGGCGGAAGCAGTGCACCGGGTTTACAGGCCGTCCTTGGCGGTGATTGCCTGTAACACGGCCAGCACCATTGTCTTGCCGGAGTTGCGGGCCCGGCTGCAAATCCCCATTGTGGGCGTGGTGCCCGCCATTAAAACAGCAGCGGCAGTTTCCCAAAGCCGTCAGATTGGTTTGCTGGCCACGCCAGGTACTGTGGCCCGGGAATACACCGGCAGGCTGATCGAGCACTTTGCGTCCGATTGTGAAGTGGTGCGGGTGGGGAGCCATGCCCTGGTGCACATTGCCGAAGCCTACATTCAAGGGATAACCCCAGATCCAGGCCAGTTGAGGGAGATTCTCTCACCCTTTTTCGAGCCGGGCAGGTCGGTGGATACCATTGTGCTGGGCTGCACCCACTTTCCCTTGCTGGCCTCGGAGCTGGCCCAGGCTGCCCCGCAGCCGGTTCAGTGGGTCGATTCGGGAGAGGCTATTGCACGCCGAGTGGCTTTCCTGCTGGAAAGTCAGGAACCTGAAGCCAAGCCAGCCTCCATGCCGGGAGCAGGGCAGGGGCAGGACATCCGACACCTGGCGCTTTTTACCCGTCCCATGGATGAGTCCATGCAGCAAGGCCTGGTGCAGCGGGGATTTGACACCCTGGAGCTGTTCGAGCTGGACTGAGCCGAAGGCAAACCGAAGCCAGGGACTTCCAAGGACGGAGGCTGTCTGACCCGTTAGATCAGCCGGGTCAGCCTGAACATGGTAACGAACTCCAGCAAGGGCATGGCGCTACGGTGGCAGCAATAGGTCTTCTCGATCTCGCCCCGAAAGCGTGACTTCGTGAACTCCAGGCCTTTGAAGTTGTAAAGGAAATTACCCTTTTCATAGACCAGGCGCAGCATCCGCTTGAGCAGTTTGGACTCCTGGGCTTCGTCATCCGGTGCCAGCATCAGGGGGATGAGGCCCAGATCCAGGTACGGAACGCCTTCCTCTTTAAACACCTCCATCGCATGGGCCATGATGGTGTAGAAGATGCCTTGCTTGAATTCCGCATTGGCCCGGGAAATATTGGGCACATAGCTGATAATGCGATTCTTGTGGTAGATGGGGTCAAAGAAGATAAAGCCGACGGCCTGGCCATCCTGGTAGGCATAGAAATGGCGTTCATTTTCCGTGTAGCCCATCTCCATGGGACGAATCAGGAAGCGGATCTCGTTGCTTTTACATTTGCGGGTACGGATCCAGGCCTCGGAAATTTCCCGGGTGTTGTCGTCACTGAAGCGTTCCTTGACGGTAATCCCCTGTTTTTCCGCCTGGTTGATGGCGGTTCTCAGAATCTGTTTTTTCTTGCCTGACAGAGTCCAGTTAGAAAGCTCAATGCGGGATTCAGAGCCAAACTGGGTGCCATACAGTCCAAAATTCCGGTGCAGGATATCCACCACCGGTTTTGTCACCTGGATATAGCTGGCATTGGGGAAACGTTGATGGAACCGGGTCAGGAGCAGCTCGAAATGCTCTGGCGCGCAGACCGGGTCGGAAAGGACAAAGGTCTTGCCCCAGTGGGTCATGTATCCCAGATAGCCCACGCCGGGAATGTCAAAGTATTTCATGCCCGGCTGCAAGGTTGAAAAGGACTGGGAGTGAGCGCCAAACTCCTTCAGATACTGAACCCGCTCCGAGAAGGAAAAACTCCCCGGCTGATAGTCCCGGATCGAGTCTAGAACAAGAACCTGATTACTCATCTCCACGCTCCTATGTGCCTACTACGCTGTTATTTTTATGGGGTGCGGCAGGCCCGCATGTTGCTGGCCGGATTGGGTAGCAGGACTTTGTCCTGCTACCGCTTTCCTAATTTGGTTTGCGCCCTAATACGGACCAGTAGCAGTCCATATTGAGCAGCTTGAAGTATTTGCGCTCTTCAATGGTCAGGCCCAGCTCTTCCATGTATTGGGGGTAGTTGTAGATCTTGTGGAAGGCATTTTTGGCCATCGCCCAAAAAAGAGTGACGGCAACGTACCAATAGGCTTTCTTGGCCAGCCGGGAGAGCAGGTTGCCGGTGGTATCGGTGAAATCGCCCACCACAATGCGGCCGCCGGGCTTGGCCAAAGACGTCAGGTGGCGCAGTACGTCTTTCATCATGTTTTCGCTGAAGACGTTGAGGAAAAAGTTGGCGACCACCATGTCGTACTGCTCGGCTTCATCCACCTTGAAGATATCCAGGTGAAGCTTGCGGATCGGGTAGCGGAATTGCTTGTTCTCCCGGTCGAGCTGTTCCTGGAACTTGCGCAGCATGGTCTCCGACAGGTCGACCACGGTCACCTGGGCGCCCAGCTCGGCAGCGTGAATAGCGTCCTTGCCATGGCCGACCCCGGCAAACAGGATCCGGTCGCCGGGTTGCAGGTGTTGCGGGTTGAGCATGGCGACTTTGCAGTTATGGATAGACCTGCCGCTATAGAGCGTACTCAGTAGGTCGTAAACGGGGCCGATAACTTTGTACTTATCCTTAGTGGCAACAGCTTCTTGCATTTTTATTCTCTCGTCTGCTGTGAGTAGAGGTTGGGCCTTCTCCTGAAAGCCGGACCTCGGTGATCCCTGATTGCCTTGCATACTAAGAATCTTTGCCGAGGCAAACTGTGCCTTGGCCCGCAAATTGGTTTCAAAAATTTACGCAAGTCTACAGAAATACTAAATAATTCATGATTTTGCTTAAGATTGTCCGACACTCTGAGGGTGCTGTGAGAGGTACTTCACAGCTTGGGGCGGGACATTGAAAATGCAGAACGAGGCGGACTCGGACCCAGATAATTTGGGGGGCGGCTTGAGGGAATGTTTATGGTGCTTGACGGTATGGGGCAGTCGGTTTAGTTAAGGGTGACGTGATGGCAAAGTCCAAGACTCTGGACAGTCCCTTAGAGTGATGAATGAAGGTTGGGGAGAGCTTCCTCTCCTGGAGGAGAGGAAGGATCTATGGTGATTATGAGAACGGGGCTTTTCTGAGTTTGACTAAGGGACGGGCCTTGGAGGGCTATTGCTGGGCCAGGCCCTTTTCCAATACGGCATAGACTAAGCCGACGCTGTTGCCGTGGCGCATCAGGAGCACCATGATGCGGCCACCCGCTTCAGGGTTTTCCACGTCATGCTGGGTGATAAAGCCCTCCAGAGTAATGAGGTCGCCGGCGTCATCGGTAAACGTCATCCGGACGCTGTTCTTGATATCACCAGTTCCAAACTCCACAGCTGTTGCTGTGAGTCGGACGATTTCAGGGTCTTCCGTAAGGCCGCTAACTTCCAAGGTGGTCCGGTCCTGGCTGACCCTGACTTTGTTCAGCATCAAGAGCACTTCGCCGTCGGTAAACTTCAGGTTGGAATTGTCCACGTGGTAAAGATAGTTCTCGGTGCTGGTAAAGCCGATGCCATTGCCCATGAGGCGGAAGGTATCGCCATTGCCGGGGTGAGACAGGCCCGTGTCGGTCAGTAGTGGAATGGCGTGGGCGATTCCCTGGCCATCGGTATCGGTGTTGATGGAAAAGGACAGCAGTTCGCCCCGCGGGTCGGAAATACCTTCCCAGGATTCTTCCGTGCTTGTGTTCATTAGTTGCAACAGACCTGTTTGGGCGTGGTAGGCCTGATTGTTTTGAGTTAGCCGGCTAGGCAGGGCCAGATACTCGCGCCCAATCGTCTGGATGGGGGAGTTGGACATGGCGCTGCCGTCATAGCTGGGAGTCCAGGTGCTGAAAATATCCAGGTCATCTGCGGCCAGGGCAGGCTGGGATTCTTCCACTGCAAAGCTGTTTGGGGCTGTTTGCCAATGGCGGATGCTGCCCGTGGCGGTGACAGGATCACCTGCTGTATTGAATTTCTGGGTGAGCATCACCACGCCATAGCGTCTGTCCTGCAACTGGGCGGGATCAAATCCTTTGCTGGAATCGTTGGGGCTGACTTCAGAGCGCTTGCTGTAGGCTGTGAAGGTAAACCGGTTCAGTTTTTCCCGTAGTTCCTCCCGCTTATAGGGGGCCTGGGTGCCACTCAGTCGATAGACAAGCCCCGTGGTTACCCGGGCAGAGAGCAGGGCTCCTTGAGCTGTGGCGTCATAGAGGGAGTTGAAGTAGGGGTTGTTCAGCCAGCCGATCATTTCCTTGTTGAGACCGTCTTCCTTGGTCTCTCGGGTTATGGACTGGTATTGAAGGAGCCCGTAATCATAGGTGCCCTCCAGGGTATAACCTGCGTAGGCACTGGTTTGGTCAATGGAGTTGAGTTCCCCTTCCGGGCTGGAGCTAGGTTTGGGAGCCGAGCCGGAAATCAGGGTCAAGGTGTTGTGAACACTGGGAGCGACTCCGGACAGAAGGCTGGAGGTGATGCCGAATCCCATATTGGCCACTATGAGCAGTGGGGCATCGTAGGCGGTTTTGTCGCCGGTGAGAGAGCCGGAGAAGGGGGACGTCCAGTTGCGCAGAACGGCAGTGGGCTGCTCTGGCTGTTGCACGCCCTGGTTCAGTTCCAGGGCAAAGGTGACGCCATTGTAGTTGCCGACCACGGTGTCCAAGACATCCGGAATTTGGCCCTCGCTGGTCTGGCCACCGATTGTGCGGGTCAGCACTGCCTGGCTGGATTTTTCTATAAAGCGTCGCAGGTCCAGGTGAGTCTCCAGATACTCCAGGGCCTCTTCCAGGTCGTATTCTTCGGGGATGCTGATTTCAAAGTTATTGGCGCCTTCGGCCAGAGCCAGCAGGTTGGCCAGGCTGGTGGCGGCTTGGGTTCTGCACTCGATAGACAGTTGAGAGCAGTTCATGAGTTCATTGAGACGGGCACGTCCCTCCGCTTGCTCCACATAGTCAAAAAAGGAGCGCATGGCATATTCGGTCACCACATTGATGGCATAGGGAACCTGGTTGTCAGTGGGGCCGGTTCTGGCGGTATTCGGCAAGGGGCGGCGCAGGGTGACGCCATTGGACAAGGTTGCCTCAATGGCTAGATCCAGCCGGGATTCGTATCGCTTGCTGAAGGTAATGGTATGACTGCCGTCAGGATGGTTTGTTATCCCATGGCTTGGCGGTGGATTGTCCTCCCGCTTCTGGCCATTGCTTCCGATTCGGATAACTTCGATTTTCGAGACCTTGGGGGCACTCTCCAGGTCGCTAGACTCCGGAACTTCGCCGACAATTCCCGGGGTTGCTTCTACGATCACGTCAACGGCTACACCATTATTGGGGTTGCCGGCACCTGTACCCGGGCGATCGTTGTGTCCCTTTCTTAGACGGTCACCAGAGTCGGCAGCATCGCCGCAAGCCTGAATGAGAAGTGCACTGATAAGAACCAGCAGGACATGGAGACTTCGACGTAAGATCATGGCGCACATCCAAAAGCGGAGGAACATTGAACAATCACAGCATTTGCCGTGGCTTGTCTCGAACAAACACTCCCATCCCTCAAAACAAGCCTGGACAACCGCTGTGGCGGATACAGTCCATTATCGCTTGGGCGGCACCAGGATTAATCCAGACTACAGGCACGCCAACCAAACAAACTATATGAGTATTGGAAGCAGATTCCCGGATGTCCAGAAACCCTTGTTGTGAGAGAGTGAGTAATTTTCTACTACCAGACTATAGGTATTACAGTCTGTAACAGAAAGTAGGATGTGGCAGTTCTGTGAAGCGGTTGTGATTTCCGCTGTTTGTATCCAGGGGCAGACACTTGGGCCTGCCCCTGCGGTATGGAGGTTGATACGGTCAATTAGAAGTGGATCGTAAAGCCCGCTATCAAGCCATCGTTCAGCGTGATATAGGAGGCGTGCTCCAGGTCGACCCGAACTTCCCGATAGCCCAGATACACATCGGCATTCTGGATAATCCGGTAGGTCAGGTTGGCATCCCAGCGATAGAAGTGGTCCGCATCGCCAAATGAGGTGATAGAGGGAGCATAGTAGGCGCTCAGGTTGACGCCCAGGCCTGGGACTGTTGGGATATTGATCCGGGTGAAGCCACCAATGCCGATGGCGCCGCCGTCGACGGGATCTTCGTCGAACCAGTTAAACTGCGCACCGATGCCGACGGTGGTGGGCAGGTTGCCGATAGCAGTTCTACCCCGGGCATGAAAGTCCAGATTGGCGATATGGGTACCGCCTTCCTGGTAAATATAACCGGCGCCAAAATCGATGCTGCGGTTGGCTGGAGTGATGGTAACACTAGCGTTGGCGCTATCATCGCTCAGGTTGAGGTCGAACTCGGAAGCCTGGCTACCGGTCGCTGCGACCATAAGAGCCAAACACAAGGCATAACGTGATTTCATGTACGGTTCCTAGTTACGAGCTGTAGTTAACCGCGTCATCATAGCTATTGGGATCAGGAGGCTCAAGTTGAGTACTGTTCCCGTTTTTGGCTGCTTCGTAAGTACTTGCAGCCCAGGTTGCCAGGATTTGCTTTCCCCGGGGCCTGGGCCGTAGGCCGTCGATAACCGCGGGCCTAGAATCCTTGTCGCAAGCCTGCAGAAAAGGTGATATCCGGAGTGACGGTAGTGGCAAGGTCTTCGCTGAAGGCCAAATCCAGGCGCGTGTCCGGTGTCAGGTACCAGCTGATGCCTGCGGTCAGTTGTAAGGCATGGGAGCCGGTGGCGCGCAGGGGACTATCGTACACAGCGCTATGATGGTCCAGTTGGGCTTTCAGATGAAGGGTGGGCCTGAACTCCCAACCGGCTCCGGCGCGGGTAGCCCATAACCAGTGGTTTTGAGTGTGGGCAAGCGCAAAATCTGCCGAGCCCAAGTAGGCGATCCCGCCACCCCAGAAGAGGGTCATCCGGTAGTCTGCCAGGCTGTCGGAATCCCGCACCATGGCTGAAAGAGACAAGTCCAGGGAACCGCTACCGCTGAGCTCTTCTACCTTTCCGGTCGGGAGTTTGGTGTCGAAGGTCACGAATAGCTGTTTGTCGGGGAGCTGGATCTGACGGCTGAGGCTGAGACGAAGGTCGCCAATGCCCCGGGACTCGCGGGACTGATGATGAAACACCCGGTTGCCGGAACGGTAGTCGTAGAGAAAGGCATTTTGCGGGCGCTTGTTCCGGTTGCCATCCGGCAGGCTGAGCCAGTCATGCCAATGATCAATCAGCCCATCCAAATGGCCCGCCTTGTGTTGGATGAAGGGCAGGTGGAGGCTGAGCAGCCAATCCTGGGAGATGCCATAGTCCAGGGTCAGCGTGGTGCGCCAGACTTCGCCATCCAAAATGAGTTGATCCTGGCCCCGGCTCTCCAAGGCATAGATGCTCGCCACTTCTTGCTGCAAGGCCAGTCCGCTCCAGCCTGTTGACCAGGGCTCGGGCAGCGCGGGGGAGGGGATGCCGAAGGTCTGGGTCAGGGGATTAAGGCTGGGGGTGTCAAATGGCGTGACTTCCTCGGCCAAGCTGTATTGGGCCGACATCGCCAGCACCAAAGCCGAGAACAGCCGGCGGGAGAACTGGAAGTGGCGATACAAACCTGTCGTTGGCAAGATGCTTCTGATCATTATCCTGAGTGGTTACTTATGCTGTGGAGGCTGGCAGAAGGGCACATTATTGACCACGGAGGACCTTTTACAAAATCGGCAAGGTGAAAACTTGATAGCCTCGGTATTCCATTACAGAAAGGCTCATCAGCTTATTGATTTTCTGCTAGAATCTGAAAGCTCTATCTTATCGGTTTATCACACAGAGCCCTGCCCATGGACGGAACCCAAGTCATTTCTTCCCGCATGCTGGACCGTATTCCCCGTGTCGCACGGCTATCTGTTAGTGTCGTGGTGCTTTCCCTGTGCCTGGCTATCGCTGCCACCGGCCTTCACCTGGTGTTTGAGTACCATGGGGAGAAGAAGGCGCTCCACAAGCGGCTGGACGAAATCGCTGACAGTGTCTCCCTAAGCATTGCCGAAAGCCTCTGGAATGTAGAGCGGGATAGCCTGCGCCTTCATCTGGCGGGGCTGATTCGCTTTGAAGAGCTGGCATACGTTGGCTTGACCAGCAAATATGAAGAGTCCTTTTCCGTCGGCTTGCTGCCAGAACCTTCCCAGGGGCTACTGAAAACCTATCCCATTTACCACGCGGCCGATCCTGGCAAAGCCCTGGGGGAGCTGACCCTTGCTGTAGCTTACAACCAGCTCTATGACCGCTTGATCCGTTACGCTTTCCCGATTTTGGGAAGCTATCTCCTGGTGATTCTGCTAACGGTGGCAGCGGTTCTTGCGGTGATCCGCAATCTTTTCGCACGGCCTTTACGCCAGGCCCTGGAGCATGCCGACCGGTTGCAGGCAAGCCTGCGCCCTGGCGAAACCGGAGCCGCTTTTCGATTTGAAGCGGTGGATGAGATTGACCGCTTGTCGGAAGTTCTCAAGCACCTCCAGGGGCGGATCGACACTCATTTCAGCCGTCAGGCGGAAAACGAACGGCGCAGCCTGCTGGAACGCCAGCTGGCGGAGCAGGCCAACACTGCCAAGAGCCTGTTTCTGGCCAATATGAGCCATGAGCTGCGCACTCCCATGAGTGGGGTGTTGGGCTACTCATCGTTGCTTCTGGATATGGATCTTACCGTTGAGCAACGGGAGTATGTGCAGTCGATCCATAACTCCGCTGAAGCGCTGTTGGGAATCGTGAACGATATCCTGGATATCTCCCGTATCGAGGCGGGCAGGCTCCCCCTGGAACAGGTTCCCTTCGACCTGCGGGATATCATGAACGACGTGGTGGGCTTGCTGGGGCACAAAGCAGAAGCCAAGGGGCTGGCGATGGAGGTCAGGATTGACGCTACCACGCCAGTGTTTCTGGAAGGCGACCCCATCCGGATCCGTCAGATCATCATCAATCTGGTTTCCAATGCCATCAAATACACGCCCCATGGCCATGTGCTGATCACTGCCGAGCCGGTGCGGAGTGCCGAGGGGCGTATCCGGTTCGCAGTGGAAGATTCCGGGCCCGGACTGGACTCGGAGCAACGGGACTTGATCCTGAAGCAGGGGCAAGCCCTGATGGTGCCTTCCCGCAAGGCCGGCACTGGCCTTGGATTGGCGATTTGCCGCCAGTTGGTGGACTTGATGCAGGGCACTATCGGGGTAGCCAGCGAACCCGGCAAAGGTTCCACATTTTGGTTCGAGTTGCCCCTGAAGCCGGCGGAGGTCAAGCCTGTTGCTGTGGAGCTGGATAAGGATGCCTTGAAGGGAGTGCGGGTGCTGGTACTCGACTCCTATGAGCTGAGCCGCAAGATCACCATGGAGCTGTTGGAACTTTGGGGAGTGGAGTTCGATGGTGTCCGCAATGCCGGCGAGGCCCTGCGTTTGCTGGAGCAGTCCCAGGATACTGGGCATCCTTATGACCTGATCCTGCTGGACGACTTTATGTCCGATATGGATGGCCTGGATTTTTGCCAGATTGTCCGCTCCTCGCCAGGCCTGCATGATATGCGGATGATCCTACTGTCGTCCAACCCGCAACGGGGGGATGTGATCCGCTATCGGCAGGTGGGGGTCAATGGCTTCCTGGGCAAGCTTCTAAGGGAACAGTACCTGAAACCGATCATGCAGCGGGTATTGACCATGCCGGATCCACAGGCAGGTGAAATCATTACCCGCTTCGACTTGGTCGTGCCAAAGGAAGAAAGGCACCAGGAGGTGGAGAGCCAGCCGATGAATGTGCTCCTGGTTGAAGACGATGAGGTGAATCGGCGCTTGGCGGCCCGAATGCTGGAGCGTTCCGGTTGCGAGGTGGATTGCGCCCGGGATGGTTTGGAAGCCCTGACCCTTTGGCGCCAGAAGGAACATCCCCTGGTTCTGATGGACTGCATCATGCCTGTCATGGACGGCTACGAGGCCGCACGGGCCATCCGCCAGGAAGAAGGCGTGGTCAAACGCACCGCCATTGTCGCCCTGACCGCCAGTGCCCTGGAAGGGGAGCGGGAACGCTGCATTCAGGCGGGGATGGACGAGTTTGTATCCAAGCCCGTCAAACTGGCCGATATCCGCGCTTTGATCCAGCGGTTTCAGGAAGAAAGAAGTAAAAATAAGGGGAAGGTGAAGAAGGCTTAGTGGAAGAACTCTATAGCTACACATGGAGGCGTTGCTAGCCCCCTTTCGTAAAGGGGGTAGGGGGGATTTCCAGCGGCTAACTCGTACGCTTGGTGAGTGCGTCAAGCTTGCAGACCCTACGGAAAAATCTTCGGCACCAAACGTCAGGTGATGAGTTTTGACCCGGTGCGCGACAAGCCCCGCCGTTCAGGGCGGAGAAGGATAGCGCGGACGGCGGAGCCGTCCTATAATGGCGTTGCTGCCGACAACCAAGGCAGCCTACGGCAGGGCATGCCGGAAGTAACGCTTGCTGAGAGAACATGAGACCTGGGGGAGTTCCTGGCTGCGGCTCAAACCGCGTAAGACTCCCCACCGCGGGAGTTCTACGTGGCAAAAACCAAGCCTTCTCCCCTGGGCAATCTCGTTGAAGCAAGAACCCGCCGAAGAGCTGTTGCAGATCAACGCAACACTCCGTAGGAATCTCCAGCCTTTAGGCTGGGGAGGATGTCAATTCAGAAGTCTGAACGCCCGGCGTCATAACTGTGTCGAGGAGGTGCGCCTGAACCGGCGTCTTGCACCTGAGGTTTACCTGGGCGTGGTGGCCTTAACGGTGGAGTCGGAAAGCGGGTTAAGGATCG
>Ga0209075_1001876_pt1 | contig 19253 bp, 21 predicted proteins | sample Stecom2011_FD_187523 | JGI IMG/M metagenome (GOLD analysis project Ga0209075, IMG submission 187523) | Agricultural soil microbial communities from Utah to study Nitrogen management - Steer compost 2011 (SPAdes) (version 2) | ecosystem: Environmental > Terrestrial > Soil > Agricultural land...
CGTACGAACACGGGACTCCAGCCACTGCCACAGCGGAGTTTGGGCTGGCAGGATGTCGTTCATGCCACGAATAGAAGTGATCTTCTGACTCAAAACTAACTACTCCGAAAAGCGGCTTAAGGCTGACTGCGAACTATCACGCCTTGATCTTTATCGTCGCGCATTTTTTTAACTTTTGCGCGCACCATACGCTCCAGCTCGCCAACCAAATCATCAGCTCGTACATGGTGGCTCTTCTTGCCATCTTCATAGGCAAGGTTGTTCGGCGTGCCGCCAGTTAACCCGACATCCGCTTCCCGAGCTTCACCAGGACCATTAACCAAGCAGCCAATCACAGCAAGATCAACCGACTCATTGATGTCTTCCAGCCGTGCTTCTAATGCGTTTACTGTACTGATGACATCAAAGTTTTGTCGTGAGCAGCTAGGGCAAGCAATAATATTGACGCCTTTTTTGCGCAGTCCCAGACTTTTCAAAATATCAAAACCAACGCGAATTTCTTCTACTGGGTCAGCCGCCAAGGAAACACGAATCGTGTCGCCAATGCCTTCCATCAACAGCGCACCCAGTGCCACCGATGTTTTCACCGTGCCGGCGCGTAACACACCCGCCTCGGTCACGCCAAGGTGTAATGGCTGCTCAAGCTGTGCTGATAGCTTGCGGTAGGCCTGCACTGTCATAGCGACGTTCGATGCTTTTACGCTGATCTTAAATTCTTGGAAATCGTAACGGTCAAGAATATCGGCATGGCGCAGCGCCGACTCAACCAATGCATCGCTGGTCGGCTCACCGTATTTACGCTGCAAGTCTTTTTCTAAAGAGCCCGCATTCACACCGATACGAATCGGAATGCCGTGATCTTTAGCTGACTGAATGACCGCACGAATACGATCCTCATGGCCAATATTGCCTGGATTAATACGTAGGCAATCAACCCCAAGCTCAGCTACTCGCAGAGCGATTTTGTGATCGTAGTGAATGTCCGCCACCAGCGGCACGTTAACGCGCTGACGGATTTTGCCAAAAGCTTCGGCCGCCTCCATGGTCGGCACGGACACTCGAACAATATCGGCACCAACCGCCTCGAGTCGCTCAATTTGTGCAACCGTGGCATCAACATCACAGGTTTCGGTATTGGTCATGCTCTGCACGGTAATCGGCGCATCGCCGCCCACCGCCACCTTACCTACCATGATTTTTCGCGTCGGCCGACGCTGAATCGCTAACTCGGAATGCATAGGAATACCTCAAAGGCTCACTGAGCCCGAACAGTTACCACCTGGCCCGGCTCTGCCTGCGGTATAGCTACCGCAGCGCCGTTAAAGGTAATGGCACTGACTGCAGCGGCATTGCCTAATGTGATACGGAACGGTCCCATACCTTGCAGCTGCAAATTTTGACCAGCGGCGCGCTGGCCTACATACAACTCTTCGCCGTTGCCATCACGCACGCGCAACCAACACGCTTCTTGAAAGCTCAAAGACAAACGATCTACTGTCGGTGCTGCTAATACTGTTTCGACCTCAGTTTCAAGTTCGGACTGCAGCGCATCCGACTCATCTATCGCGGCATCCGCATCGTCCGCAGCGGCTTCTGCATCCAGCAACTGAACTTCAGAAGGAGGTGCAACCACTTGCTCAGACTCGATGCGCTCCGGCGCACGCGGCGCTACCGATGTCGGCCACAATAGCCACAACGCAATAACAAAGCCTAGCGCACCAGCAACCCACCAAATGCGGCGATCCTGCTGAGTCGCTCGAGCTGGCTGTAACGCTGGCTCTGCATCCTTTGTCTGAGCCTCAGCTTGTTTATTAATTTGCTCAAGCTGCGCAACTAACTCAGCCACTGGCAAGTCCACTAATTTGGCGTAGTTTTTAATGTAACCACGCACAAAAGCCATGCCCGGCAAGCGTTTATAATCACCGTTTTCCAGCGCGCGAATATAACTGACGGACAGATTCATGCGCGTAGCAATATCTGCCTGACTCAATGCCAAAGCCTCACGCCCAGCAGCTAAACGCTGGCCAGGCAACATGACTTGATGCTGTTCGTTGTCAGTCATTATTTACGCCCCTGTGCCACCCAGTTTTGCCATTCACGATGCTCTGCTGAGTTGGGATAAAGCTTGTCCAGCGCCAGCTCAAGGCTTGATAGCTTGTCTTCTTTTTTCTGTTTGGCTGCTAACTGAATACCGAGCCAAAGGCCACGTGCAGGCTGTGCGCCGGCACGCTCACTGTAGGCTGAATAAATACGCTCAGCCATTTTAAAGTCGCCGCGGTTAAAATGGATCCACGCCATTTCTATCAGCGGCCCTAACGCATTTGAATCCAAACGCAAGGCGGTGTTCAACGCGGCCAAGGCTTCATCGTCACGCTTCAGCATGATCAAGGCACGGCCTTTGTTCTCAAACGCTGCCGGGCGGTTCTCATAGGAAGGATCATCCGCTGCAATACTGAACTGCTCTAACGCTTCCTTATAACGACGCTGAGAAAGCAGCATGGCTCCATAGTTATTGCGACCTAAAGAAAAACTGCGGTCGTAGTGGATTGCTTTACGAAAATGGCTTTCGGCGCGCTCGTGATCACCCTCATAGCGATACAATATGGCCATCGCATTGTGTGCTTCAGCGCTACGTGAGTCATGCTCCAGCGCCTTAGAAATATGTCGCCGTGCCTCGGAGGGCTGGCCCATCTGTAAATATTCAAACCCTGCAGCAATACGGCGAGACACTGCCATTTCCGCATTCGCCGGTGGCGGCTGTTTTTCCAGCACCATACAGCCAGCTAGGTAGCCAACAATCAGTACAAACAACGTTCTGGAAAACCAGCGGCTCAACGCTTGAGTCACAACGTTATTGTTCTTGTGTGTGACGCTATGCATGTCATTCCTCATCCTGTGACAACGTCACTGGCGGTATCGCCAGTACGTAGAAACACTTCTTTTTGCCAGCGCTCACTGCGCCGGGTTCGATCCACCACATCACCGACTAACTGACCACAGGCGGCGTCAATATCATCGCCGCGGGTAGTGCGGATGGTGGTCAGTACACCACGATCACTGAGCAACTTGTGAAACGCCAGAATATCCCGTCTGTCCGAACGCTCATAGCCAGCGTGGGGAAACGGATTAAAAGGAATCAGGTTAAGCTTGACCGGCAAATCACCCAATAGCTTGACCAGCTGGCGAGCATGCTCCAGTTGATCATTAACACCTTTCAGCATCACATATTCCATGGTGATGCTTTTGCGCTTATTTGGTCGCATATCGCTATAACGACGACAGGCTGCCAATAACTCTGCCAGCGGATACTTGCGATTCAGCGGCACCAATTGGTTACGCAGCTCATCGTTGGGCGCATGCAAAGAAATCGCCAGCGACACATCCAGCTGCTCAGCCAACTTGTCGATCATCGGCACCACCCCAGAGGTCGACAGGGTAATACGCTTTTTGGAGATGCCGTAAGCCAGGTCGTCACGCATCACTCGCATGGAGCGCACCACATTGTCGAAATTGAGCAGAGGCTCGCCCATACCCATCATGACAACGTTAGTAACCGGGTGTTCCCCGAGGTTTTTGCGTGGCCCAAACGACCTACTTGCCAACCACACCTGGCCAATAATTTCAGCACTGGTGAGGTCACGCTGAAAGCCCTGCTTGCCGGTGGAGCAAAAACTACAATCGACCGAACAACCCACCTGCGAGGACACACATAAGGTGCCGCGGCGGCCATCCGGAATAAATACGGTTTCAATGGCACCACCGCCATCAACTTTAAAGACCCACTTACGGGTGCCGTCCCGAGAAACCTCCTCTAGGAGAGTTTCTGGGGCACGGATCTCAGCAATCGCCGAGAGCTTTTCACGCAGCTTCTTGCCGACATCGGTCATCTGCTCGAAGTCGTCCGTTTGATGGATGTGCATCCATTTAAGCATCTGATGGGCACGGAATTTTTTCTCTCCTAGGGAAAGAAAGAACTCCTCCATTTCGATGCGGGACAAGCCCAGCAGATTAATCTTGTCGGTCATATCAGCTCCGAGAACCTACGCTTAGCGGGTGCGGGCGCAGAGTTCTTCAGCAGTAAAAAAGTAAGCAATTTCACGGGCAGCAGACTCGACCGAGTCAGAACCGTGAGCAGCGTTCTCGTCGATGGTGCTAGCAAAATCAGCGCGGATAGTGCCTGCAGCTGCGTCTTTCGGGTTGGTCGCGCCCATCAGGTCACGGTTCTTCATTACCGCACCCTCGCCTTCCAACACCTGAACCACTACAGGGCCAGAGGTCATAAAAGAAACCAAGTCCTTAAAGAATGGACGCTCTTTATGCTCTGCGTAAAAGCCACCGGCCTTATCGGCAGACAAATGAACCATTTTCATGGCAACAACTTGCAAACCCGCCTTTTCGAAGCGGCTGACAATTTCACCGATGACATTTTTAGACACAGCATCAGGTTTAATAATGGACAAGGTACGTTCAACAGCCATCGGATCCTCTCTTTCGGCACGGGTTTCGGATAAAGTTGCGCCGCACAGCCACCTAAGTAGGTACAGCACAGCACAGGAGCGCGGCATTATACGCATCTGGGGTGCCTTTTTATACCACCGCACGGCTGTGACAGCGGTATTTTGTGAGTATTCACTTACCGACCACCACTAGGAACAGCAAGCCACCGTACAGTACTTCGGTCCGACAAGACGGTGGTAATAGTTGACTGTTTTAGTCAAGTATTGAGACAATTCAATCAAACCCATGTGGACTGCCCACTGGCGGGGAGAGCAACCATGAGTACCGAGACCGAAATCGACAAGCTGGTAGAGCGCGAATACACAGCTGGCTTTACCACTTCTATTGAGTCCGACACCCTACCACCAGGGCTGGACGAGGACGTCATTCGTCATATTTCAGCGCGCAAAGGCGAGCCCGAGTGGCTGCTAGAGTGGCGCTTAGAGGCCTATAAAAAATGGCTGGCCATGACCCCACCAAAGTGGGCGCATGTACAGTTTCCAGCCATCGACTTTAATGCGGTGTCTTATTTTTCCGCCCCAAAAAGCATGGCGGATCGCCCACAAAGCCTTGATGAAGTAGATCCAGAACTGCTGCGCACCTATGAAAAGCTTGGCATCCCGCTGCATGAACACGCAGCCTTGGCTGGCGTGGCGGTGGACGCTGTATTCGACTCCGTCTCCATCGGTACCACGTTTCGCGGCAAGCTCAAAGAAGCTGGGGTGATCTTTTGCTCCATTTCCGAGGCTGTACACGAGTACCCAGAGCTGATTAAAGAGTATCTCGGCTCCGTCGTACCACAGGGTGACAACTTTTATGCCGCCCTAAACTCAGCTGTGTTCTCCGATGGTTCGTTCGTGTACATCCCCAAGGGTGTGAAGTGCCCGATGGAGCTGTCCACCTACTTCCGTATTAACGAGGCCAACACTGGCCAGTTTGAGCGCACCCTGATTATTGCCGACGAAGGCAGCCATGTGAGCTACCTCGAAGGCTGTACCGCACCGATGCGTGATGAAAATCAGCTGCATGCGGCCGTAGTAGAGCTGGTCGCCCGTAAAGGCGCCAAGATCAAATACTCGACCGTGCAGAACTGGTACCCCGGCGATGAAGAAGGTCGTGGCGGTATCTATAACTTTGTCACCAAGCGCGGTGTCGCCCATGAGAGCGCCCACATTTCCTGGACACAGGTCGAAACCGGCTCTGCTATTACTTGGAAATACCCCAGCGTGATTTTGCGTGGTGACAACTCAGTGGGTGAGTTTTACTCCGTTGCTCTGACCCGCGGTCGACAGCAGGCAGACACCGGCACCAAGATGATTCACTTGGGCAAAAATACCAAAAGCACGATTATCTCCAAGGGTATTTCCGCTGGTCGTGCGCAAAATGCTTACCGCGGCTTGGTACGCATTAGCCCACGAGCAGAAGGCGCGCGTAACTTTACTCAGTGTGACTCCCTGCTGATCGGCGATCAGTGCGGCGCCCACACCTTCCCCTATATAGAAAGCCGTAACTCATCGGCAATTATCGAACACGAAGCCACCACCTCTAAAGTGAGCGATGACCAACTGTTTCTTTGCCGTCAACGCGGTATTGATACAGAGAAAGCAGTGTCGATGATTGTTAACGGCTTCTGTAAAGAAGTGTTCCGTGAACTGCCCATGGAGTTCGCTGTAGAGGCGGGCAAACTACTGGAAGTCAGCCTTGAAGGCTCAGTTGGCTAATCGACTTTAGCCAAGCAAAAACTTATATGTAGGTGCGCGCATAACAGCTTCGCTCCTATAAAAAATGACGGCCAGTGGCCCTATTTATTTACAGGAAATTAACATGCTTGAAGTTCGCGATCTGTATGCCAGCGTCGGTGGAAAAGAAATCCTTAAGGGCTTATCCCTGTCGGTCAAACCGGGCGAAGTCCATGCCATCATGGGCCCCAACGGCTCAGGCAAAAGCACCCTAACCAACGTACTGGCTGGCCGCGACGGCTACGAAGTGACGGCTGGCGAAATATTGTTTGAAGGCAAACCACTGGCCGATATGGAAATTGAAGAGCGCGCGCAAGCGGGTATTTTCCTAGCCTTTCAATACCCAGTGGAAATCCCCGGCGTCTCCAACATGGAGTTTCTCAAGGCCTCCTTAGAAGCCCTCTATACCGCGCAGGGCAAAGAGCCACTGGATGCAATCAGCCTACTGCGTCGTGCCCGTGAAGCCTGCCAGCTGGTCGACCTTGACCAACAGTTTCTTAAGCGTGGCGTTAACGAAGACTTTTCTGGCGGTGAGAAAAAGCGCAACGAAATCATGCAAATGATGCTGCTCGAGCCAAAACTGGCACTGCTGGATGAAACCGATTCCGGCCTCGACATTGATGCCCTGCAGGTCATCGCCAAAGGCGTTAACACGCTACGTAACGCCGAGCGCTCCATTGTCATGGTGACCCACTATCAGCGCCTGCTTGACTACATTGTCCCAGACTTTGTGCATGTACTGGCCGACGGAAAAATCGTTAAATCCGGTGGCAAAGAACTGGCACTGGAGCTGGAAGAAAAAGGTTATGGCTGGTTGACCGAGGAAGGAGCAGCAGTATGACTCCGGCAGAGCAGTTAAAAGACAGCACGCTGGCACTAGCCAATAGTGCGCAACAAGACGACGGCCTCAGCGTGTTGCGTCAGCGTGCGCGCAAACAGCTGCAGTTACTGCCTTTTCCAGATCGAAAGCATGAGGACTGGAAATACACCAGCCTGCACCCGCTCACTGCTGGCCAGCTAAACCAGAGCGCCAGCGCACTGCAGAGCACGCCGTCATTTCCTGTGCTGGGTGACTGCGTTATCGTTATTGGCAACGGTTTTTTACCCAGCCAATTGCCAACACTGCCAGCCGGTTTGTCTGTCACACCACTGTCTGCCGGTGGCGTCAGTGATGCCGCGCCAGACACACTGTTTGGCTGGCTCAACAACGCTAGCCTGAACGATGGCTTGTTGCTGAAAACCGAACGCAATAAAAAAGTTGCCGGCATTGTCCATGTGGTATTTTTCAACCACAGCACCACGCCCTGCCACGCAGCCAACCAGCTGCAAGTGGAAATGGCAGAAGGCAGCGAGCTGACCTTGATCGAACACTATGTTGGCAGTGGTCCAATTCTGACCAATGCCCTCACGCGCATTAACTCAGGCGCGAACAGCAGCTTGGTTCACTACCGTCTACAAAGCGAAACAGCAGACACTTTGCATATCGGTAACCTGCAAATCGATCAGCAGCGTGATAGCCGTATCGACTCTAGCCAGTTGATGCGTGGCAACGTTTTACGTCGCAATGATGTGCACGTACGCCTACTAGGAAGTGGCGCTAATCTTTTCATGCGCGGTATCTTTATTGCCCGCGACAACAGCCATATCGACAATCACATTAATGTCGAACATGTTGCGGCCCACTGCCCTTCAGACCAGGTTTATAAGGGCATCGCGGGAGAGAAAGGTCGCGCCGTATTTAATGGCCGCATCCACATTCACCCCTATGCCAAAGAAAGCAATGCGGCGCTGTCGAACAACAACATGTTGCTCTCCAATGAAGCCGAGATCGACAGCAAACCAGAGCTGGAAATCTATAACGATGATGTGAAATGTGCCCACGGCACCACCATCGGCCAAATGGATATAGAGCAGCTATTTTATCTGCGCTCGCGCGGCATTGATGAAGCCACCGCCAAGCGCATGCTCGGTACCGGCTTCGTTAACGAAACCCTGAACGCCATGCCTGACGATGTAGTCCGTGACTGGGCCATCGACTGGTTAGGTGAGGCACTGTAATGACTGTTGATATCACCGCGCTACGGGCGCAGTTTCCTATTTTGTCGCAAACCGTGCGCGGTAAGCCGCTGGTGTACCTAGACAATGGTGCCACCACACAAAAACCGGAAGCGGTGATTGAGGCGCTTGATCGCTACTACCGCGAGCACAATAGTAATGTGCACCGCGGCGCTCACTACCTAAGCGATGTCGCCACCGAACACTTTGAGAGTGCGCGTCAGCAAGTCGCTAACTTTATTAATGCCGAGCGGGAAGAAATCATTTGGACCCGCGGTACCACAGAAAGCATTAACTTGGTCGCCAGTAGCTATGGCGCCAGCCTCAAGGCTGACGACGAAATTATTATTTCAACATTGGAACATCACTCCAATATTGTTCCTTGGCAAATGCTGTGTGAGCGCAGTGGCGCCAAGCTCAGAGTGATTCCCCTAAAAGCCGATGGCAGCCTTGATATCGAAGGCTATCGTGAGCTGCTCAATGAGCGCACCCGTATTGTTGCCCTCGCTCACGTCTCCAATGCGCTGGGCACGGTTAACCCAGTGGCCCAGATGATTCGTGAAGCCAAGGCAGTAGGTGCTGTCACGTTAATTGATGGCGCTCAGGCGGTGGCACACTTTGATGTGAATGTGCGGGCGCTGGATTGTGATTTCTACGCTTTTTCTGGGCATAAATTATTCGGCCCTACCGGCGTTGGCGTGCTCTACGGCCGCAAAGCATTACTAGAAGCTATGCCGCCTTGGCTGGGTGGCGGCGAGATGATTGAAACCGTCAGTTTCGAGCGCAGCACATGGAATCGCTTGCCGTACAAATTTGAGGCTGGCACGCCAAATATCGCTGGCGCTATCGGTATGGGTGCAGCAATTACTTGGCTACAAGCACAGGACCGGCCTGCTCTTGCCGCCCATGAGGCAGCGGTATTGGCTGACGCTGAAGCGCGCGCCAAACAGTTCTCAGGCATGCAGCTAATTGGCACCGCACCGGGCAAGGTGGCAGTCATGTCCTTCTTACTTGATGGCGCTCACCCCCACGATGTTGGCCAGCTGCTCGACCAACAAGGGGTAGCTGTGCGCACCGGTCATCACTGCACCATGCCGCTGATGGACCGTCTAGGTATCCCAGGCACTATTCGTGCCTCGTTTTCGGTCTACAATGATCACTCTGATGTAGAGCAACTGTTTAATGCTCTGGAAAAAGTAAAAACATTTTTGTAGGAAGGCGTAAAAGCTCGCGGCAGGATTGCCGCTCCTACACATCAACAACATGGTAACAATGGAGGCGTCCACAATGAGCGTACAGACCTATGTGCCCGGCGACGTCAGCGTCCAAATGACGCCGAGTGCCGAGAAGCAAGCGCGCAAAGAAATTAAGCGGGAAGCTGCCCGCGGTATCCGGCTGGCAGTAAAACCCTCCGGCTGCTCCGGCTTTAAGTATGTGCTGGACTACGTCCGCGAACAGCCCGACAGTCTTGAGCAATCATCGGGCGATCAACTGCTCGCTATTGCCGATGACGTGACCCTGTATATCGACAATAAAAGTGCCAGCATTGTTAACGGTACCGAGATCGATTTCGTCACCGAAGGCGTCAACAGCTTCTTTAAATTTCGTAACCCTAACGCCTCTGGCGAGTGTGGTTGCGGCGAAAGCTTTACGGTTAACGCATGAGTGACCAGCGCACAGTTGTTACGCAAAGAGATGTAGCCGCTAGGCTGGTGCCCGCTGGCGTGCTAATCACCATCCACAAGAACACCTTCGTCAATATTAAGCAGGCGCTGGGTGGCACTTGGACGGTTACGGTGAATGGTAATATGGCGCGCATTGATGGCACCGACGGCGATGCCATTGGCATGGAGCCGATGAAATTTAAGTTTGCTCCGGCTGAGGCCGATGGCTCAGTACGCCAAGCAGATATCGACCAAGTTCTGCACAGTGTTTTTGATCCGGAAATTCCGGTCAATATTGTCGACCTTGGTCTGCTTTACAGCAGCGAAGTAATTCGTCGTGACGGACAAAATGTCGTGCAAGTGCGTATGACCCTCACCGCACCCACCTGTGGCATGGGGCCGGTACTGATCGGTGATGTCGAATACCGCTTGGCCATGGTGCCCAATGTCGACAAGGTAGAAGTAGAGCTGGTATTCGATCCGCCGTGGAGCCGCGATATGATGTCGGAAGAGGCCCAGCTTGAACTTGGCTTGTTCTAAGCATTATTGTGCCCCTCTTGTTTTAGCAATATAGGCTCCGCCCAAGATGAAATCCTTCTACAGCGACTCCCCTTTTGGCTCTGACATCAGTGCCGAAGAGGTCCTCGATAACATCGGCTTTTTTGACGATTGGGAAGAGCGCTACCGCTACATCATTGACCTTGGTAAATCCTTGCCGGCACTGCCAGAAGAGATGAAAACCGAAGAGCGTTTTGTCCGTGGCTGCCAGAGCCAAGTGTGGTTAGCGCAGCATTATGATGCCGCAGACGATCGTCTCTATCTGGCCGTCGATAGTGATGCCCTAATCGTGCGCGGTTTGGCCGCCATGGTACTGGCTGCACTCAACCGAAAATCTCCGCAACAAATCCTCGACTACGATATGCAAAGCTACTTTCAGCAACTGGATCTGCTTAAGCACCTGAGCCCCACCCGTGGCAACGGCGTGCAAGCCATGGTGGAAAAAATCCGCCACGCTGCGCAGGCACGGCTCGCCACTTGACCCCTGCCTACTAATCGCTGGCTTTCCACTCTTTCTCTAGTCCGCCAAACTTTCACAGACAACCTAAACATCATCCTAGGTGTGCAACCGAACTAGATGATTTAAAAAACTAGCGGCGCAGGGCGGCCACAACCGTGGCAATGTGTTCCGCCACTGCCGCTATCTGCTCGGCCGTCGTCATTCGACCAATACTAATACGCACGGAGCTGAGTGCCTGCTGGCGCGACAGTCCCATGGCAATAAGCACATGGGATGGCTGCACCGATGCAGAGGTGCAGGCAGAGCCAGAAGAAATGGCGATCTGGTTTAAAGCACTAATCAGTAAATCACCATCAATGCCCAGAAAGGACAGATTGAGGTGGCCGGGCAAGCGCTCTGTGGGATGGCCGTTGAGCTGCACATCAGGCAGTTGTGACAGGCTCTGCCATAACTGCTGGCGCAAGGTGGTGATGTGTTGCGCGTCTTCAGCCATACGCTCTGCCGCCAAAGTTAACGCTTCACCAAGGCCGGCGATCTGATGGCTCGGCAAGGTACCAGAACGCATACCGCGCTCATGCCCACCGCCATGTATTTGGGCAGCAATATTGACTTGCGGATGGCGCCGCACATACAGCGCCCCCACCCCTTTCGGGCCATAAAACTTATGTGCAGAAAGGGAGAGCAAGTCTACCGGCAACTGCGATAAATCAATCGGTAGTTTGCCCGCAGTTTGCGCCGCATCGACATGAAACAAACTGCCATTGGCGCGACACAACGCCCCCAGTGCAGCAATATCATTAATCACACCGCTTTCATTATTGGCGTGCATCAACGACACCAGTGTCGTTTCCGCTCGTAGTGCTTGCTGTAGCGCGGCGGGGTCAATACGGCCGTCTGCCAATGGTGTCAGCCAGGTCACTTCAAAGCCCTGCTGCTCAAGCCAACGAAAACAATCGATGACGGCTTTGTGTTCGCTAGTCGCCGTAATCAGATGTTGGCCGCGATCACGATTAGCGAAGGCCGCCCCTTTGATAGCTAAGTTATTTGATTCGGTTGCACCGCTAGTCCACACCACTTCGCGGACATCACAATGCAGCACCTCTGCCACTTGGCGGCGGGCGGTTTCTACACCCTCTTCGGCCAGCCAACCGTAGCCATGGCTGCGCGAAGCCGGGTTGCCAAACTCGGCATCACTACCGAGAAACTCCAACATCCGTGCAATCACACGAGAATCCACCGGCGTGGTGGCCGCATAGTCGAGGTAGATCGGTTTCATGACTGGGTGATTTGTAGGCGACGACCGCTTAATTGATCGTCTTGGCGTCCTGCAATACGGCGCACCTCGCGACGGGCAACGAGATCACCCAGCGAGATACCGTTAAGAAAATCATGGATACGGTCAGACAGGTCTGTCCATAAATAATGCGTCAGGCAAACCGCGCCTTCGTGGCAGTCACCTTGGCCGCCACAACGGGTGGCATCAACCGACTCATCCACCGCATCAATGACACTGGCCACACTGATCTCTTGCGGCTCGGCACGCAGCTGATAGCCACCACCAGGGCCACGCACACTGCTGACTAGCTCACAGCGTCGTAGCTTGGCAAACAGCTGTTCTAGGTAAGAAATAGAGATGCCTTGGCGTTCAGAAATATCCGCCAAGGGCACAGGCCCATCATTGGCATGAAGGGCCAGATCCAGCATCGCTGTAACAGCGTAGCGTCCTTTCGTAGTCAGTCGCATGACGGCATTTCCACATGAGCTGTGTGACAATACCGCAAGGCTACCTAAACTTGACTAAATTGGTCAAGTATTCCGACTACTCGTCTTCTTCGTGTCTAACAGCTTCGAAGTCTTCATCTTTTAACTTCGGCAACTCTTCGTCACAGCTACGAATTCCCTGCTCTGCCAGCGAGTCACACATACGATCTATCTTGCTCTCCACCGCATTCATATGGTCGAGCAACAGATGGATCGCGTGGGCTACTGGGTCAGGCATATCACTGGCCATACCATAAGCTTCAAAGCCAATTTTCTTGGCCATTTCCTCGCGCTTAATCTCTTCTTCGGTTTCCGCTTTGCGGATCACACGGCCGGGAATACCAACCACGGTAGCGCCGGCCGGCACATCCCGGGTGACCACTGAGTTGGAACCCACTTTACTGCCCGCGGCGAGCGTAATCGGGCCGAGCACCTTGGCGCCGGCACCCACCACTACGCCATTACCCAAGGTCGGGTGACGTTTGCCTTTGCTCCAGCTGGTGCCGCCCAAAGTGACACCGTGATACAGCGTCACGTCATCACCAATCTCGGCGGTCTCACCAATCACCACGCCCATACCATGGTCGATAAAAAAGCGTCGGCCAATGATCGCGCCTGGGTGAATCTCAACCCCGGTGAGCCAGCGATTAAAGGTGGAGATCAGCCGTGCAATCAGCTTGAGGCCAATGTTCCAGCAGCAGTGCGCAAAGCGGTGTAGTAACAGCGCATGCAGGCCAGGGTAGGTGAGCAGCACTTCTAAACTATTGCGCGCTGCAGGGTCTCGGTGGAATACCGAGCGGATGTCTTCACGAATATGCTTGAACATAAACACTCCCGTTAGGGGACGTTACTTTTGCCAGCGTTTTTCAATGCTGGTGAGAATGCCACGGAGGATGCCAACTTCCATTTTGTCTGGCCGCGCCCGCATAAATAAACGACGCAAACGCGAGCTCACTTGGGCGGGGTTAGTCGGATCAAGAAAGCCACTGGCGGTGGCGACCCGCTCAAGATGACTGAGCATCAAATCCACGTCTTTATTACTCGCCGGCGGCTCATCCCAAACTAATTCAGGCAACGGCATGCTGTAGCGCCGTGAGCGTGCTTCTGGCCGATCCAGCTCATCACCGAGCAGCGCCAAACGCACTTCATAACTGATCAGCTGCACGGCCGAGGCGACATTAAGCACACCATAGTCAGGCGCGCTGGGGATAGATACATGCAGATTACAGCGTTGCAGCTCTTCATTGGTCAGGCCGCGGTCCTCACGACCAAACATGATCGCCACCTTCATGTCCGGCTCGGCGGCAATACGCTCGCCCAACTGACGTGGTGTAATGCAAGGCCAAGGTATGCGCCGCTGGCGCGCGCTGGTGCCAATAACCAAATCCGCATCACCGAGCGCTTCATTTATATCTGCACAAATTTGTGCCTGCTCAAGAATACCGGCAGCACCTTCAGTGGCCCGCGCGGTGGCCTCCTGATCAGGAAACTTGACCGGCCGAATCAGGCGTAAATCAGTTAGGCCCATAGTTTTCATGGCACGCGCGGCCGCACCGATATTACCGGGGTGGCGCGTCTCTACCATGACAATACGTACTCGACTCAGCATCGCTGCTATTAAATCCGTCAAAAAAGAGGCGCATCTTAGCAGCTGAGAGCCTCACAGGCACTGCCGTGATAGCAGTCACTCTGTTATAATTGCCAATTCGTTCCCCGCTCTTTTACAGGATTGCTTCCCATGCTGGCTCCCCAAGTCAACATCGCCCAACGTGCTGCCCGTCAGGCAGGCAACATTCTCCGCCGTGCCGCTGAGGACGTCTCCGTCATCAGTGTGCAGAAAAAAGGCGTCAACGACTTCGTTACCGAAGTGGATCGGGCCAGCGAAAAGAAAATCATCGAAGTGATTAGTAAAATCTATCCTGACCATGGTTTTCTTGGCGAAGAATCCGGTTTAGTTGAAGGCCGCGGTGAAGGCCGCGACTGGCTGTGGGTAATCGATCCGCTAGACGGCACCACCAACTTTATTCACGGCTTTCCGCACTACTGCATCTCCATCGCCCTAAAGCACAAGGGCAAAGTCGAACATGCGCTAATCTATGACCCCCTGCGCGACGAAGAATTTACCGCCAGCAAAGGTCGTGGCGCCATGCTCAATGGTCGTCGCCTGCGCGTCACACAGCCGGCGGGACTGGAAGGCACCTTGATCAGCACCGGCTTCCCCTATCGCAAAAACCAAGCAGAGCACATGGACGCTTACCTAGCCATGTTCAAAGACATTGCCGAGAACGTTGCTGGCCTACGCCGCCCGGGCTCTGCTGCTCTAGATTTAGCTTGGCTGGCCGCTGGCCGTGTCGACGGCTTTTTTGAGATGGGTTTGCAGGAGTGGGATATCGCCGCCGGCACTTTATTGGTAACCGAAGCGGGCGGTTTGATTGGCGACTTAACTGGCAGTGGCCGCCATTTGGAAAACGGCAATGTGGTAGCAGGCTCGGCCAAAGTGTTTAAAGGGTTGCTGCAAAAAGTGCAGCCGCACCTGACCGAAAAGCTGAAACGCTAAGTTACCGTCCAGCTTTTCTGCTACAAGAAAGTGGTCGTAACACTGACTAAGAAGAGAAAGTAAGCAGCCGCCCTAGGAAATATTCCTAAAACTACTCCGAAGGCGCTGCTTTATTACTACGAGTCAATCGATCAAGAACACCCATGCTAAAAGCTGATGCCACGAAGGTGATGTGAATGATCACATACCAAAGTAGCTTGTCATTTTCGATATTCTCGGCATTCATAAATACTTTCAGTAAATGAATCGAAGAAATAGCGACAATAGATGCCGCCACCTTGTTTTTTAGGCTGGTGGCATCCATCTTGCCTAGCCAGTTCAGCTTTTCCGAATCCTTCTCAATATCCAGCTTAGAGACAAAGTTCTCGTAACCCGAGAACATCACCATCACCAGCAGACCGCCAACCAGAGCGATATCAATCAGGGTCAGAATCTTCAGGATCAGGTCTGCCTCAGTTATCTGAAAAACATTCGGCAGCACATAGAATATTTCCTGAAAAAACTTAATGCCCAGCGCTAGCAGAGACAAGCTCAGGCCAAAGTAGATTGGCGCCAAAATCCAGCGTGATGCATAAATAAGCCGTTCGAATGTTTTCTCAACCATCAAGGAGCCTCATCCACCTCTTCGACGATGTTAACGATGAAATCTTCCTTATTAAGCTTCATCGATAGCGCCAAGTTACAAACAATATAAATGGACGAGTAAGTACCCACAACAATACCGATCGACAGTGCCTGGGCAAAACTGTGTACCGCTTCTCCACCAAAAATCAGCAGCGCCAACACCACCAGCAGCGTCGTTAATGAGGTATTAATGGTACGCCCCAGCGTCAGCCGAATGGCACTGTTAACAATCTCCAAAGGATCGTCTAACCGTGAGGTACGGAACGTATCGCGCACATAGTCGGCAATAACGATGGAGTCGTTAATGGAGTAACCAATCAGCGCCAGCAGTGCCGCCAGTACGGTTAAGTCCACCTGCCATTGGAACAAAGCAAAAAAGCCCAGCACCACGATGACGTCATGAAAGAGTGCCACCACTGCAGAAATACCAAACTTATTCGAGAAGCGAAACCAGATATAAACCAGCATGGTGCCCAGTGCCATCAACAATGCTAAGCCTGACTGATCGCGTAGCTCATCACCCACCTGTGGCCCAACAAACTCAACCCGACGTAGCTCCAGCTCTGGCATGGACTTTTCCAGCAAAGCAAATAACTCTAAGCCCGCCTTGTCGTTGCCGATTTCTTCTTTCGGTGCCACTCGTACTACTACGTCACGGGCAGAACCAAAGTGCTGAATAACCGCATCTTGATAAGGTGAGCCTTGCAGTGCACTTCGAGCATCTTCAATCGCAATATCCTGCGGTGAAGTGATTTCAATCAAAGCACCGCCGGTAAAATCAAGACCAAGATTCAGCCCTCGCCCCACCAGCAGCCCGAGCGAAACCACAACAAGAACAATGGAGAGCACGCCAAAGGTACGGCGCAGTCCCATGAAGTCAAAACGATGCAGCGCTTTCATGGTGTTCTCCTTAAATGCTTAATCGTGATGGCACGCGGGATGCTCGGCCGTAAATAACACCGACCAAGGCGCGGGTACCAACGATAGCGGTAAACATGGAGGTCAAGATGCCGATAAATAACGTTACGGCGAAACCTTGGACCGAACCGGAGCCAGCAGCAAAGAGGATCACTGCAGCAATCATAGTGGTAATGTTGGCGTCTAGAATGGTACTAAAGGCGCGCTTATAACCGCCCTCGATAGCCTGCAAGGGTGGCTGACCATCTTTGAGCAATTGCTTAATCTGCTCAAAGATCAGTACGTTGGCATCCACCGCCATACCAATAGTCAGAACGATACCGGCGATACCAGGCAGCGTCAGAGTGGCACCTGGAATCAACGACAACACACCCACGATAATGACCAAGTTGCCGACCAGCGCGATGTTGGCGATCAAACCAAATGCTTTGTACCAAAGCGCCATAAAGATCAGCACAAAGGCCATACCAATGACCATCGACTTCAGACCGGCAGCAATGTTGTCCGCACCTAAGCTAGGACCAATAGTGCGCTCTTCAACAATGGTAATAGGCGCAGCCAAACCACCAGCACGCAGCAGCAATGCCAGCTCGGACGCCTCAGCGGCGCTGTCCAAACCAGTAATACGGAAGCGACTACCGAGCGTATCGCGAATCGTCGCAACGTTAATCACATAGGCTTCAGAAGTGTTCAGCATGCGCTCACGACGCTCACCTTCAGCGTCAACGTAGCTCTGCATTTCGCTTTTGCTTTCAATAAACAACACACCCATCGGTTTGCCGACGTTGTCCGCGGTGATGCGTTGCATCCGACGCGCGCCGCCAGCATCTAAGGTGATATTTACTTCAGGCACACCCTGCTCATCAAAACCCATATTGGCATTGGTGACTTGATCACCCGTCACGATACTCTGACGACGTAGCACTACGGGCCTGCCATCCGTCTTGAATGGGAAAATTTCAGTACCCACTGGCGCTATTGACGGTGACATACCGGAGTATTCATCCGCCACTAAACGGAATTCCAACGTAGCAGTACGGCCAAGAATACGTCTTGCCTGTGAAGCGTCTTGGATGCCCGGCAACTGCACCACAATACGATCAACACCCTGACGCTGAACCACCGGCTCACCCACACCCAGCTCGTTGACCCGATTGGCGAGCGAGGTACGGTTCTGGTCTACCGCGTAGTTTTGAATGTCACGTACACCTTGTTCGCTTAAGCTCAAGCGCAGCCCTGGGGTGTCTTCCAAACGGCGACCATTAAACTCACGCAGACGGGCACGGATTTTACTGTCCATCGCATCCAGCCCTTGTTGATCGTGAAACTGCACGATCAAATCACGGCCTTCGTGCTCCACACTGCGATAGCGCACGCCTTCATCACGCAACATCAAACGCACTTCACCAGCCCAGGCTTGCATGCGCTGACGCACCGCCGCTTCACTATCTACCTGAATTAAAAAGTGCACACCGCCGCGCAGATCAAGCCCGAGGTTCATCGGACTGGCGCCAATTTTGCGCAGCCAGCTCGGTGTGGTCTGAGCCAAGTTAAGCGCCACCACATAGTCACGGCCGAGTGCTTCTTCAGCAATTAACTTGCCGCGTAGCTGCTCATCGTTACCCGCCATGCGCACCAACCAAGAGGTGCCCACTTGCTCGCCGTCACCATGGCCAATGCCAGCGTCGGTGAGTGCCTTGTGCATTTTTTCCCGAGCATATAAAGACACCTCGCCACCGGCTTCCGTGCTGGAAACCTGAATGGCGGGCACATCGGGATAAAGGTTTGGCATGGCATAGAGGCCGCAAATGCCGAGGACGGCAATCAACAGCAACAGTTTCCAGCGCGGGTATTGGCTCATCAATGGATCTCCCGACAAACGTTAAAGCTAACGCTCGTCCTGCAAGCTAAATCAGATGCTTTTAATGGTGCCCTTCGGCAGGGTCGCCGAGACAGCGGTCTTTTGTACTTTGATTTCCATGTTGTTGGCGATCTCAATCACCACATAGTCATCAACGACTTTATTTACTTTGCCAAGAATGCCGCCGGAAGTGACCACTTCATCACCCTTGGCCAAGGCCTCAACCAGATTACGGTGCTCCTTAGCGCGCTTGGACTGCGGACGAATCAGGAAGAAGTAAAAAATCACCACCATGCCAACAATCAGGATCCAATCGAATCCAGCGGCAGGACCAGAGGGGGCAGCGCCTTCAGCGAAGGCTGGGGAAATCAGCAGGCTCATTAGAAAACTCCAAATAAATCAATCACAAGGACGGAACGGGTAGATCCCGTGCCGCATAGAAGGCAGCAATAAAGGTCGACAATGTACCGGCTTCAATAGCCCCCCGCAATCCGCTCATTAAGCTCTGGTAGTAGTGCAGATTGTGGATAGTGCCTAATTGCGCGCCGAGCATTTCACC
>Ga0209075_1001877_pt1 | contig 19237 bp, 18 predicted proteins | sample Stecom2011_FD_187523 | JGI IMG/M metagenome (GOLD analysis project Ga0209075, IMG submission 187523) | Agricultural soil microbial communities from Utah to study Nitrogen management - Steer compost 2011 (SPAdes) (version 2) | ecosystem: Environmental > Terrestrial > Soil > Agricultural land...
TAATTTTCATTTCTATCTTTGACTCATTAAATCCTTATTAAGGAGATTATTTATGAAAACAATTTTAAACAATACTTGGTGGTGGAACTCTCGAAACTCAAACTTCGTGAAGTAACCATATTGTATATTTAAAACTCAACAATATCTAGGCTTGTCATTCACGACAAGCCTTTTTTTATTTAAAAATTTATGAAAACTTTCAGTCTATACACACATTATAAAAAAATACTTGCAGATACAATAACACCCGTAAGTATCTACCTCAAAATACGCGATAAATTTCCAAATAGCATCCTTTTAGAAAGCAGCGATTATCGGGCCAACGACAACAGTTTTTCGTATATATGCTGCAACCCGATTGCATCAATAAAAGTTAAAAATGAAGTAATTACACAAAGCTTTCCAGATGGAACTATTTTTAAAAAGAACATTCTTAAAGACACCCATGTTCCTGAAGAGATCCACAAATTTACCAAGCGATTTAACATACATTCCGAAGAAAAATTCAAATTTATAAACAATGGTGTTTTTGGCTATATCGCTTATGATGCCGTACGTTATTTTGAAGACATTACCATTTCTAAAAAAGAAAACCACATTGATATTTCTGATATTTATTACGCGGTGTATCAAAACATTATAGTCATTAATCATTTTAAAAATGAAGCCTATATTTTTGCGCATTGTTTTAATACGGAAAATAACATTGATGATCTACTTCAGCTGATAACCTCCAAAAACTTTGCCGCTTTCAACTTTTCTACTCAAGGAAAAACAACTTCAAATCTCACGGATGAGGAGTACAAAGAACAGGTTAAAATAGCCAAGAAACACTGTGCTCGAGGTGATGTCTTCCAACTGGTACTTTCAAAAAAATTCTCACAAACTTTTACTGGCGATGAGTTTAATGTGTATCGAACCTTACGAAGCATCAATCCGTCTCCATACTTATTTTATTTCGATTATGGCGATTTCAAAATCTTCGGAAGTTCACCAGAAGCACAACTAGTTATTAATAATGACAAAACGGAAATCCATCCCATTGCAGGCACTTTTAAACGCACTGGAAATGACGAAAAAGATGCTGAATTAGCGAAAAAACTAGCCTTAGACGATAAGGAAAATGCCGAACATGTGATGTTGGTAGATTTAGCCAGAAACGATTTAAGCAGAAGCGGAAATCAAGTGGTTGTTGAAAAATATCGTGAAGTTCAGTTTTTCTCTCATGTTATCCATTTAGTAAGTAAAGTTACTGGCACCAAACATAAAGACACAAAAACCATGCAAGTGGTTGCAGACACCTTTCCTGCAGGAACTTTAAGTGGGGCCCCAAAACACCAGGCCATGCAACTCATAGAAAAATATGAAAAAACCAATCGTAGTTTCTACGGCGGAGCCATTGGCTTTATGGATTTTGATGGTAATTTTAACCACGCCATTATGATAAGAACTTTTTTAAGTAAAGATCATACTTTACATTGGCAAGCTGGAGCAGGATTGGTTTCAAAATCAAATGCTGAGAATGAATTACAAGAAGTTTATAACAAATTAGGAGCACTTACAAAAGCTATTGAACTAGCAGAAGACATTTAACTATGAAAAATATATTAGTTATAGATAATTACGACAGTTTCACCTACAACCTTGTTCATTATTTAGAAGACTTAGGTTGCAAAGTAACCGTAAGAAGAAACAACCAACTCCAACTAGATGACGTTGAAGCTTTCTATAAAATTGTATTATCACCTGGCCCTGGAATTCCAGATGAAGCAGGTTTATTAAAACCTATTATAAAAAAATACGCCGCTACAAAAAGTATTTTAGGCGTTTGTTTAGGGCAACAAGCCATAGCAGAAGTTTTTGGAGGGAAACTCATCAATTTAGAAACAGTTTTTCACGGAATTGCCTCCAAAATCACCACTTGCGTTACAGACGAAATATTATTTGAAGGCTTGGGCCAAACGTTTGAAGTTGGTAGATATCATTCGTGGGTGGTTGACTCTAATTTACCTGGAGAATTGGAAGCAACTTCGTTTGACGACAACGGACAAATCATGTCTTTACGTCACCGGTTTTATGATGTTAAAGGCGTCCAATTTCATCCGGAATCTGTATTAACTCCAAATGGGAAACAGATTTTAAAAAATTGGGTAAATCAGTAAAAAAGTGTTCAGTTTACAACAACTGTTTTCTGTAATTACTTAATTGAATAAAAACAACCATAAAGAAATACCTGCTTTCGCAGGCATATTATGAAACAAATTTTAAACAAGCTTCTCAATCAAGAAAGCATCTCTAGCGAAGAAGCAAAACACGTTTTAGTAAACATTTCAAAAGGCAATTATAACCAAAGTCAAATCGCATCTTTCCTTACCGTATTTATGATGCGAAGCACTACTATCGAAGAACTCTTCGGGTTTAGGGAAGCTCTTCTGGAACTTTGCATTCCGGTAGACCTAGATGCTTATAATGCCATTGATTTATGTGGCACTGGAGGCGATGAGAAAGACACGTTTAATATTTCTACTTTGGCTTCTTTTATAACCTCTGGAGCGGGAATAAACGTCACCAAACATGGAAATTATGGGGTGTCATCCACCTGTGGCTCTTCTAATGTTTTGGAATATTTAGGAGTAAAATTCACCTCTGATGTTGATTTTTTAAAACGCTGTTTAGACCAAGCTGGCTTTTGTATTTTACATGCGCCATTATTTCATCCAGCCATGAAAAATGTGGCACCAATTAGACGAGAACTAGGCGTGAAAACATTTTTTAATATGTTGGGACCTATGGTAAATCCATCGTTTCCAAAACATCAAATGGTTGGAGTTTTTAATCTGGAACTTTTGCGTATATATGGGTATCTCTATCAAAACACAAATAAAAACTATACCATTATGCATGCACTGGATGGTTATGACGAAATTTCTTTAACTGGGCCAACCAAAGTCATCCAAAACAATTCAGAATACCTATTAAGTCCAGAAGATTTTGGCCTAGAAACCTTAAACCCAAATGCGATACATGGTGGAACTTCTATTGCTAGCTCTGCAAAAATATTTACACATATTTTAAACGGACAAGGAACCAAAGCCCAAAATCAGGTGGTTTGTGCCAATGCCGCCATGGCAATCAAAACAGTTACCAATAAAACGGTTGAAGAATGTTTTGACATAGCCAACGAATCCTTAGCTAGTGGGAAAGCCTTGAATAGCTTTAAAACATTAGTAACCTTAAGTGAGAAATAATGAATATTTTAGAAAAAATAGTCGCTGACAAACGCAAAGAAGTCCTTTTAAAAAAGGAAATACTCACAGTAAACATGTTCGAGAAAATTCCTTTTTTTGAAAGACAAACAATTTCCTTAACCTATTGTTTAAAAAAGAGTACCTCTGGAATTATTGCAGAATTCAAAAGATGCTCTCCTTCCAAATCTATTATAAATAATACTGTTTTAATTGAAGATGTAGCTATTGGTTATGAACAGGCAGGCGTTTGTGGTATGTCGGTTTTAACCGATGAAATATATTTTGGTGGAACTTTGGACGATTTAATCACCGCGAGACAAAGCTGTAGTTTACCTATTCTTAGAAAGGAATTTATCATAGATGAATTTCAAATTATTGAAGCCAAAGCTTTAGGAGCCGATGTTGTTTTATTAATTGCTGCTATTTTAACAAAAGAAGAAATCAAACGTTTTTCTGAATTGGCAAAAAGCTTAAACTTAGAAGTGCTTTTAGAAGTTCATAATCAAGAAGAACTACATAAATCCATCATACCTTCCATAGATATGATAGGAGTAAATAACAGAAATTTAAAAACTTTTGAAGTGGGCTTAGAAACCAGCAAACAATTAAGCCCGCTTATTCCTAACGACTTTCTAAAAATTTCTGAAAGCGGTATTAGCTCGACAGAAGCCATCAAAGAATTAAAACTTTACGGTTATAAAGGATTTTTAATTGGTGAAAACTTTATGAAAACCAAGAATCCAGGAGAAAGTGCCGAAAAATTTATAAAAGAAATAGAAAGATGAAGTTAAAAGTTTGCGGGATGAAATTCCCAAACAACATCAAGGAAATAGCAAGTTTAAAACCAAATTATCTCGGATTTATTTTTCACGAAACATCCTCAAGAAATTTTACCGGTAGCATTCCAGAATTGCCTGACTCTATCAAAAAAACGGGGGTATTTGTTGATGAAAAAGTTGAATTTATAGTGAATAAATTGGAAAAACATAAATTATCCGTTATCCAATTACATGGTCATGAATCGCCTGAAGTTTGTAAGCTATTACAAGCAACTCATGCTAAAATTATAAAAGTGTTTTCTATAAAAGACAGCTTCGACTTTTCCGTTTTAGCTCCATATGAATCGGTTTGCGATTACTTTTTATTCGACACCAAAGGAAAACTTCCTGGAGGAAATGGCTACACATTCAATTGGTCTATTTTAGAGTCATATCCATCAACCAAACCTTTCTTTTTAAGTGGAGGCATTGGATTAGATAAAGCGGAAGACCTACATCGTTTTCTAGCAAGCAATGCCTCAAAATATTGTTATGCCATAGATGTAAATAGCCGATTTGAATTAGAACCAGGATTAAAAAATACAGAAAAATTAAACGAATTTAAAGCTCTCTTATGCGCTATAATATAAACAACAAAGGTTATTACGGAGAATTTGGAGGTGCATATATACCAGAAATGCTCTATCCGAATGTGGAAGAATTGCGTCAAAATTATTTAAAAGTTATGGCTGAACCAGAATTTCAAAAGGAATTCAATCAGCTTTTAAAAGACTATGTTGGACGTCCGTCTCCCCTTTATTTTGCTAAACGTCTTTCAGAAAAATACCAAACTAAAATCTATTTAAAGCGTGAAGACCTTAATCACACAGGTGCTCATAAAATTAATAACACCATTGGTCAGATTTTAATGGCGAAACGCTTAGGCAAACACCGCATTATTGCTGAAACCGGAGCAGGACAACATGGCGTAGCTACAGCAACCGTTTGTGCTTTAATGGGTATGGAATGTATTGTGTATATGGGAGAAATTGACATGGCTAGACAAGCCCCCAACGTTGCCAGAATGAAAATGCTTGGCGCCACAGTTGTTCCTGCCAAATCGGGAAGTAAAACTCTTAAAGATGCAACTAATGAAGCGATTCGCGATTGGATCAATAATCCTACAGATACCCATTATATTATTGGATCTGTGGTTGGACCTCATCCTTATCCTGATATGGTTGCACGCTTTCAAGCAGTCGTTTCAGAAGAAATCCAATGGCAATTACAAGTACAGGAAGGAAAAACAACACCTGATTATGTGATAGCTTGTGTTGGAGGTGGCAGTAATGCGGCAGGAGCTTTTTATCATTTTTTAGAAAATACCAAGGTGAAACTTATTGCCGTGGAAGCCGCAGGAAAAGGCATTCATTCCGGGGAAAGTGCCGCTACTTCGGCACTAGGAAAAGTGGGTATTATCCATGGTAGCAAAACGCTTTTGATGCAAACAAATGATGGACAGATTACAGAGCCCTACTCCATTTCAGCAGGTTTGGATTATCCAGGTGTTGGCCCCATGCATGCTCATTTATATAAAACTAGACGTGCGCAATTTATTTCCATAACAGATGATGAAGCCATGACTGCAGGTTTAGATTTATGTCAACTAGAAGGCATAATTCCTGCTATAGAAAGCGCTCATGCTTTAGCTGTTTTCTCTAAACAATCTTTTAAACCCAACGACATTATAGTTGTAAGTTTATCTGGACGTGGTGATAAAGACTTAGAAACTTATATGAATTATTTTAACCTATAATTGTGAATAGAATCAATCAAAAATTACAAGAAGACTTCCTGTCCATAAGAACAACTCGAAAATTACTTTCCATTTATTTCACAGCAGGATATCCAAGTCTTAACGATACAAAAACAATTATTGAAGACCTTGAAAAAAGTGGCGTAGATATGATAGAAATTGGTCTGCCTTTTAGTGATCCATTGGCCGATGGCCCAACCATCCAGGCTAGTTCTACACAAGCCATAAAAAATGGCATGACAACCAAAATACTTTTCAATCAATTAAAAGACATTAGAAAGTCGGTGGATATTCCATTACTTATTATGGGCTATTTTAATCCCATCCTTCAATATGGCGTGGAAGCTTTCTGCCAAAAATGCCAAGAAGTTGGAATCGACGGCCTTATAATTCCCGATTTGCCTGTAGATGTGTATCATGAAGAGTATCAAGTCCTTTTTGAAAAATACAACATCAGTAATGTGTTTTTAATAACACCTCAAACAAGTGAAGAACGCATAAGATATATCGATTCCATTTCCAATAGCTTTATTTATATGGTTAGCAGTGCCAGCGTTACTGGAAGTCAATCAGGTTTTGGAGAAGCACAAACTCAATACTTTAAACGTATTGCAAAAATGAATCTTAAAAACCCTCAACTAGTTGGTTTTGGGATTTCAGATCATGAAACTTTTAAACAAGCAACACAATTTACAAAAGGCGCCATTATTGGAAGTGCATTTATTAAACACCTGACAGAATTTGGCACAAAAAACCTTTCAAGCTTTATAAACCGAATAAAAGAGTAGCTAAGACAATGGGAATTATAAAAGATAAAAAGAAATTTGAAGCAACTAACTAAAGAACAGACAAACTCAACAAATTCCATTGGAAAAATAAAAAAAATAAACCAATTCGATATTGATAAAGAAACTATAAAAAAGCAACAGAATAAAAAATAAATTTTATTTTCAAACTTTTAACCAAACCTATTCTATACAGAATGAGTTTCTACTTTATAGCATCCTCGAAAACTCTGAATTAAAAAATAAAGTGTATGGCATTAAACATAGTTCTAATAGAACCAGAAATACCTAATAATACAGGAAACATCGGACGTTTGGCTTTGGCCTCTGGCTCCAATTTACATTTAGTAAAACCCTTTGGATTTACCATAGACGACACCCGATTAAAACGGGCCGGACTAGACTACTGGCAACATTTAAATGTACATTATTACGAAAATATTGAGGAGTTTTTCACAATAAACAAAAACGCGAACATGGTGTTTTTATCTAGTCACGGTAAAAACAACCACTGGGATATTTCATTTGAAGACAACATGTTTTTGGTTTTCGGAAAAGAATCTGTAGGTTTACCTAAATCGATTCTTGAAAAAAACCCAGAAAAACTATTTAAAATCCCCTTATACAGCGAACATGTTAGGAGTTTAAATCTGGCAAACGCCGTAAGCATCGTAACTTATGAAGGACTTAAAGCCCTTCAAAAATAGTCGAAAATTCCTTAACTTTATACGGCAGGATTTGTAGTTTAATAATTCTAATAATTTCTTAATCTAAATTTTAAACCTATGAAATATCACGTTATTATTAACAGTGTAAAATCTGTCGAAGAATTAAAAGACTCGTGGTCGAACACGGATTATATTCAATTATTAGACAAATTTGGATTTGAGGATGCGCAAGATTCCAAACCTGAAGAATTACTTGAACTACTCCACATGGCCATTACAGACTTTGAGCCAGAAGAAGCGGCAGCCATTATTTTAGAGCACAAACTGTCTGATCGGCTAAACAAAAATCAAATAGAGCAAATTTCTCATGAAATGTTGTTGGACAAAATCTCTGAAGAATATGCCGACATTTCACTTCATCACGAATTATATAAAATAAATCAATTGCTAAACAAAGCATACAACGGAACCTTTCCTAATGCGAAGGCCACTTTGGTTGAATTTGAAATGACACCCAACACAGAAATCACTAAAGAAAATGTGTTAAAAGCATTCAATGCCACCCTGGCAAAAAACAATATTATAAAGCGCTTGTACGCGAATCAACTAGCAGGGAAAGAAGCTTTTGATGAAGCTGAAAGTATTATTTGGGATTTAACTTCGAAAGGCGAAAACTCCTATGTGTTAACCACATCAAATTATTGGATGAGCAAAGATGAATTTTCTGAAGCAGAGTTCGACGTGAAAATTGTTGAATTTGAAGATGAAAACGACGATTAATTCGTGTTTTAAAGTATCTAAAGGAAAAGTTCCTTGAATATTAGCAATGAACTTACAACCCTTCATGCTGTTTTTTATTATTAAAAGTCACTGTTAGTTCACACAGTGAAACGAAAGAACATCTCTTAATCTTTGGAAATGTCGTTTTTCTCCCTCTCGTGTAAAAGCCATTTTAAAGCTTCATCTTTATCTGAAAATATTCTTAAATTCCAAGTTTCTTTTCTAGGGAGTTTGTTCAGCATTTCTGTAGTCATGCTAGTCACTTTATTGTAAGCAACTACGGCCATGGCAGCAATCTCATTGATGGTCGCCAAATTTCTTTGAGCCATGAAATCATAAGTGTAGGAGTTCTCTTTATTGATAAGCAAGTAGAATGGAGCTACCAATTTAGATCTTAAAAGATCATGGTAATGGTCAATCATTTTCTCGTCCATAACAACGCCTTGGTTGATAATAACTTCAGCAATATCTTCTTGAAGTATAATTATCTTTCCATAGGACACTTGTATAATTTTCATAATCTAAACATTTTACTCTTATAAAAATTTAGAAACTAGGCTTATAACTATTTAATTATACTAAAAAACCATGCACAAAAGTACATGGTTTTCATATATTTATCAAAATAAAATATTGTTTTTATTTCTACATACGCTCTGGAACTTGGATACCCAGCAAGCTAAATGCATTTTTTATAATATGGGCAACCACCATGGATAGTTGCACTCGAATAAGCTTTTCAGTTTCCGTATCTGCACCAAGTATGGATACATTTTGGTAAAAAGAATTAAACTCCTTAACCACCTCATAAGTGTAATTAGCTATTAAGGCAGGACTATGATTAGCTGCTGCTTGTTGAATAACTTCTTCAAAAAGCTGAATCTGCTTAATCAACTCTCTTTCCTTTACATGCAAGATCACATCCTTAGGATCTAACTTAAAGTGAACATCCACATCAGCCTTTCTTAAAATAGATTGGATTCTAGCATAAGTATATTGGATAAACGGACCTGTATTCCCTTGAAAGTCTATGGATTCCTTCGGATCGAAAAGGATGCGTTTTTTAGGATCTACTTTTAAAATATAATATTTTAAGGCTCCTAAACCAATAACTTTATATAAGTCGTCCTTTTCTTCTTGGGTATAGCCATCTAACTTCCCTAATTCTTCAGAAATTTCACCTGCCGTAGCGGCCATTTCTTCAATTAAATCGTCTGCGTCAACAACAGTTCCTTCACGGCTCTTCATTTTTCCAGAAGGTAAATCTACCATCCCATAACTTAAATGGAATAAATTTTTAGCCCATTCAAATCCTAGTTTTTTCAGAATTAAAAATAATACTTGAAAATGATAGTCTTGTTCATTCCCAACAGTATAAACCATACCGCCTACATCAGGAAAATCTTTAATACGTTGTATGGCGGTACCTATATCCTGTGTCATATAAACAGCAGTTCCATCGCTACGTAATACCAATTTTTCGTCTAGACCGTCTTCTATTAAATCACACCAAACGGAACCATCTTCCTTTTTAAAAAAAACACCCGTTCTTAACCCCTCCGTTACAAACTCTTTTCCTAATAAATAGGTCTCACTCTCGTAGTACATAGAGTCAAAATCAACACCTAAATTTTTATAGGTTACATCAAACCCGTCATAAACCCAAGAATTCATCTTTTTCCAAAGAGCTACCGTAGCTTCATCTCCCGCTTCCCATTTTAAAAGCATGTCTTGAGCTGCTTTAAAAATTGGAGCATTCTTTTTGGCTTCTTCTTCTGTCTGACCGGTTTCTATAAGGTTTTGAATTTCCTTTTTGTATTCTTGGTCAAATTTCACATAATAGTTTCCTACTAACTTATCACCTTTTAATCCTGTAGATTCAGGTGTTTCGTTATTTCCAAAACGTTGCCAAGCAATCATACTTTTACAAATATGAATACCTCGATCGTTAATAATTTGTGTTTTATACACTTTTTTTCCTGACGCTTTTAAAATCTCGGCAACACTATACCCCAATAAATTGTTTCTAATATGACCTAGGTGTAATGGTTTATTAGTGTTTGGTGAAGAATATTCTACCATAACCGCCTTATCTGATGGCTTCGGACTTTTAAAGCCATAATTAGGATTGGCACTGATACTATTGAAAAAATCAATAAAATAGTGATCGCTAATTTCAATGTTTAAAAATCCTTTGATAACATTAAAACCTACTACTTCTTCAACATGTTGTACTAAGTATGCTCCAATAACTTCACCTATTTGTACAGGATTACCTTTTACAACCCGCAACATAGGAAATATAACTACAGTAATATCTCCAGAAAACTCCTTTCTGGTAGCCTGAAACTCTACACTTGTAAGTTCCTTATTAAAATTAATTTCTACAGCTTTAATAACCTGTTCGGTTAAAATGTCTTGAAGGTTCATGTCTATGTTTTTAAGGATGCAAAGATAAAACTTTTATCATTGACATAAAGTTTAAATTCCTTGTTATATCATATTTATACAGGTCTAAAAACTAAAAATATTTCTTGTACATCTACAAACCTAAATAAATGATAGCCAACCCCATACTTGATTCAGGTTTAACAAAAAAAAGTTTGAATGGATAGAAGTTAACAAGAGCCATTCACCTGATTTATAAGCATTAAAACCAATAAATTAGCTTATCCCAGCCCTTTTGTTAATTTTTGTTACACTAAGCTATTAATCACGGTCCCAAAAAAAATGAGGACACTCAAACTATATAACTATTACAGCCTAAACAAAAGCTACAATATGTAACCTTTACAAGTTAAAAAGCCCCGGTTTATAGCTGTCGAGCTATCATGAAGAAATTGTTTTCTTTAGTTATTTACCTACTTTGTGCACTTGGGATTTCACAAACCCAGATGCAGGATAGTCTTACTATTGAGCTAGCTTTTCAAAAAACTGATTCAACAAAAATTGCAACCTCCCTACTCCTCATTAAAGAACTTTATAAAAACCAAGAGTTCAACAAAGCCTTAAAATATATTGTTCAAACAGAAAAACTGTCTCAAAGCCTCAACTATCAAAATGGAATGTCTGAAATCACCTTTTACAAAGGCTTAATCTATGCTCAAAAGGGCGACTATATAAATGCGCGTGATTTCTATTTAAAGGCTAAAGAATTATTCATTCAACTTAAGGACACCTTAAATATTGCTAGAGTCAACCACCACATCGCCTTAAACGAAATTAAACGAGGAAATTACAGTACCGGTCTGCAATACTCCCTTTTGGCCTTAAAAGAGTTTGAAAGAAGAGATTTAAAGCATGAACTGCGTGATGCTTATTATTGTTTGGCTCAAACGTATTATAAAACAAATAACTTAGCAAAAGCTTCTGAAAACTATACAAAAGTTTTAGAGATTGAAAAACAAATAAACAACCAAGAAGGCTCGGTGGAGGTTTTAATGATTTTAGCCGATTTACATGCCCAACAAAAAGAACATAGAAAATCTATTGAATACTATGAGAGAGTTTTAAAACAAACTACGCCGGATAACGACTCGATTCGAAGTGAAATTCTTCCAAAATTAGGAGGAGAATATTTACAGTTTAATGATTATAACAAAGCCTTTGAGCTTTTAGTTGAAGGACTAAAACTTAACCGAAATTCTAATAACCTACAGGGAATTTTAGTTTCATTAAATAATCTAGGCAATTTAAACCTACATAGAAAACTCCTAAAAACGGCAGAAAATCAATTGCTAGAAGCTAAAAGCATTGCAGAAAATATTAACAATAAAAATGAACAGCTAAAAAATTACGGATTACTCAAGACACTAGACTCCACGAACAACAGATTTGATCGTGCCTTTAAATGGCAAAGGGAATACCACCAACTACAAAATGAACTAGCAAAAACGAAAGCCGAAACAAAACTAGAGCCAGAAACTACAGTAATTATCGATAATCTAGGAATGAGTTCCCTTATTGATAATAAAATAGAAGCTAAACTCCAGGCAGAAGCCACTGAAACCCAAATTAAATTTGATAAATTAAGACTTGTTTTTTATGCCTTATTGGTCGCTGTTGCTCTACTTTCTACCTTCTTAGTTCTAGTGTATTCCAAACGAAATAGCCGATTAAAATATACAAGAGAGTTAGAAGAAAAGAACCAACGAATCGAAATTCAAAATGAAGCAATCTTAGAGCAATCAAAACATCTAGAGAACGTCAATAAGGTTAAAGACAGACTATTCTCAATTGTTTCACACGATTTAAAAGACTCCTTATATTCCATAAAAGGCTTTGTAGATTTACTTCGAGAGGGCTCCTTAACAAAACAGGAGTTCAAATCTTTAATTCCTGAATTAAGTGAAAATGCCAATAATGCAACCTTACTCCTTTTTAACTTATTGAATTGGTCCAAATCGCAAATGCAGTCACTAGAAGCCCATCCAACCCTATTCAATTTGCAAGATGTCTTTTTAGATAAAGTGAAGTTGTTAGAACTCACCCTGGAAAAGAAAGGGATACTTTTAAATGATAAAACCGAACGCGATTTTGTTTATGCGGATAGAAGTATGGTGGAAATAATTATTCAAAACCTCCTGGCAAACGCCATTAAATTCAGCACAAAAGGAGATATAATTACCATTGCCAACCAAGTAAATAACGAAAAATCTCTGATTACAATTTCAGATACTGGGGTAGGAATTTCAAAAGAAAATCAACAAAAATTATTTAAAAGTTCCTCATTTACCACCATTGGCACCAAAAACGAAAAAGGCACAGGCTTAGGACTAACTATCTGTAAAGATTTAGTGGAATTAAACCTCGGCAAAATTTGGGTAAATAGTAATGAAAATATTGGAACTACCTTCTATGTGGAACTGCCAAATTGCAAGTCCTAAATTTTAAGCTTTAGGTAAAAACACTTCAGCCATCATACAACGAGCACTACCACCTCCACAAGTTTCAATGGTTTCTAAAGAACTTGATAAAATGGCGCAATGTCTTTCTATGGTTTTAATTTGTGCTGGAGTTAAGCAATCATAAGCAGCTTGACTCATTACTAAGTAACGCTTGTCGTCCGCACCCTTAACTTGCAACATGTTTCCTGCAAAGTGTTCTACTTGCTCCTCGGTAATAGCTATCACCTCTTTACCGTCCTCTTTTAAATGCTTAACCACATTTTTACGCTCTTTTTTATCATCAATCGCATCCAAACAAATAACAGCAAAAGTCTCAGCCAAAGTCATCATCACATTAGTATGATAAATAACCTTACGAGTATCTTCTACAGTTTGATAAGCAGTAAAAATCACGGGACTGTATTCAAAGTCCTCACAAAATTCAATAACCAAATCTTCGTCTGCCCTTGCAGATAAAGCGCAATACGCTTTTCTATTTACTCGGTCTAAAAGTAGACTTCCTGTTCCTTCAAGAAAAATTTGCTCCTCTTCAGCTGATGTGTAATCTACAATTTGATTAATTTCAAAACCAAGTTTTTCTAATTCTTCCAAAACGTCTTCTCGGCGTTCCACACGTCTGTTTTCCGCAAACATAGGATATAGAGCTACATCGCCATTTTGATGGAAGGAAACCCAGTTGTTTGGATAAATAGAATCTGGCGTATCAAATTCGTCTGTGTCGCTAATCACTACGACATCAACACCCACTTGTCTCAACTTCTCTACAAATACATCAAACTCTTCTTGAGCTTTTGCATTAATTTCTGCGTTTTTTAAATCTAATTCTTCTTGAAAATAATTGTTCACAGCAGTTTGTTCGTTCATTCTAAAATTGATTGGACGAATCATTAAAATGGTATTTGTAGTCTGTTGCATAATTTTAAATTTTATCAATTGCAAAATTACCTTTTTAAAACGAAAAGAAAATGCTTAACACGATAAAAATTATCACGGAAGCATTCAATAATAAATCCCCTTTAACCTTAATTTTTCAACCAGAATTTTTAAGGGGTAGAATTTGCTACTTGCAACATTTTGCCATTGTAATACTGATGACCTTCTAAGGCAAAATTCCCGATGTACTGCGCCATGCCATTGGCCGAAATGGGTGCTTGATAACCAGGAAAAGCTTCTTCTAACATTTCAGTTTGAACAGCGCCCAGAGCCAAAACATTAAAACTAGGTCCTGTTTCTTTATATTCTTCAGCCAACAACTCGGTTAGCGAAACAACAGCTCCTTTACTAGAGCTATAAGCTGAAAGTCCAGGGAATTTAACACTGCCTTGAACACCTCCCATAGAGCTAATATTTACCACATGGCTAGTTTTGCCCATAAAGGGAAGCACAGTACGAATCATTTCAGAAACACCAAAAACATTAGTTTTATAAACCCATTCAAATTCTTGAAAACTCGTTTCTATAAATGGTTTATTCAATAAAGCTCCTGCATTATTAATTAAAACATCTACCTGTTTCCAATTATTTTTCACAAAATCAGAAATCTTACTATACCCAGAAGGATCAGATAAATCAAACGAAATAGCTGTCACATTTTTTAATTGAAGGGCTTCTATGGGTGTTTTATTTCTTGAAACGGCTAACACGTGATGGCCTTGGTTGGCATAATATTTAACCAATTCAAATCCTATTCCTCTACTTGTTCCCGTAATAATGATATGTTTACTCATGATGTAATGTAATTTCTTTTGTTTCTGTCTGGCTTATTTTTTCGATAACCGGAATCATCTGATTAACGAAACTAGCCATATGATGGTAATCTAATTTATCAGCCTCATCATACACATGATGATAGTAGTCGTAATTAGATAAATCGCATGACGAAATAGTGTGACTTGGTAATTTAAAGGCTTCATAAAAAGGGTAGTTATCTGAAGCTCGGAACAACTGGTATTGTTCAGAAATTTCCGAAAAACCCACCAATTTATATCCGGCATACGCATTCATCCTTTCTGCCAAATTGGATGTTTTATATCCCGTTATAAATGCTATATAATCTCTATCTGTAAAAGGGACTCCAATCATTTCAAAGTTTAGTAAGGTGTATAAATCCACCTCCTCTGCTTTTAGTTTTCCAGCTAAATGTTTGGCGCCTAGCAAGCCCATTTCTTCAGCTGAAAAAAGCACGAACATCAAACTTCTTCCATTGGTTTTATTTTCTGCAAAATACTTGGCTAAGGCTAAAACAGCACTCGTTCCAGCAGCATTATCATTAGCCCCATTGGCTATGGAATCGGTTTCAACCATTTTACCATAACCAATATGATCGTAGTGTCCGCCAATAATTACAACCTCATCTTTTAAGTGTTTATCTTGACCTTCAAGAAACCCTACCAAATTATAAGCGTGCTTCTTTCCAACCTTAAAACTATCTCTATAGGTTTCAAAATATGGAGGCAAATTAGCTGCTTTAAATTTATTCTCTATAAACAAAGCAGCTTGTTCAATACCTACGCTCCCTGTCCTTCTTCCTTTTAAATCATCTGAAGCCAAAAATTCCACCGTTTCCTTAAGCTCAAAACTAGTAATGCTGTTTTGTTCTATTGAATTGGAAGACGATGCCATAATGACATCGCTTTTTGATGCCCTTGGAATAACGTTCTGACTTGGGTCCTCTTGGTTCATGACCACCGCAGTCGACTTACATGCTCCTAAAAGAAATATCAAGCACAAAAGAGATAAAAAGTATTTCATGTTTTTATATTTTGTTTAAAGATAAAAAAACCTGTTTCATTTAAAATGAAACAGGTTAATATTATTATCAAATCTTAGGTGTTGTATAACTTGTTACACCAACATCGTTACAGGGTTTTCAATATATCCTTTTAAGGTAAGTAGAAACTCTGAACCTGTAGCTCCATCAACCGTTCTGTGATCGCAAGCCATAGTTAGTTTCATGGTATTACCAACAACTATCTGACCGTTTTTAACAACAGGCTTTTCAACTATTGCGCCTACGGAAAGTATGGCTGAGTTTGGCTGATTGATAATAGATGTAAAACTTTCTATACCAAACATACCTAAATTAGAAATAGTAAACGTACTACCCTCCATTTCTTGAGGCGTTAATTTTTTATTTCTAGCCTTACCTGCAAAATCTCTAACCGCTGCTCCAATTTGGGTTAAGCTTTGCTCATTGGCAAACCTCACCACAGGAACTACCAAGCCATCAGGAACTGCAACTGCCACACCTATATGCACATGGTTGTTTAATTTCATTCTATCGTCAAACCACTGCGAGTTGACTTGTGGATGCTTCTTTAAAGCTAAAGCACAAGCTTTAACTATCATGTCGTTGTACGAAATTTTTGTATCAGGAAGTGAATTGTATTGTTGACGGAACGCTATGGCATTTTCCATATCAAATTCCACATTTAAATAATAATGTGGAGCCGTAAACTTAGATTCTGCTAAACGTTTGGCAATAACCTTACGCATTTGCGAGTGTTTTACCTCTTCGAAATCTTCTTGTCCAGTTGGAACAAATTTACCAACTGTAGCAGAGGCCGAAGGTGTAAAGTTTTCTATATCGCGTTTTATAATTCTGCCGTTTTCACCAGAACCTTGAACTTGTGAAATATTAATCCCCTTTTCATCAGCTATTTTTTTAGCTAATGGTGAAATGAATATTCTGCCAGTTTCTGAAGAAACACTAGAACTTGCAACCGCTTGCTTCTTTTCGGTTTTAACTGGTTCTTCTTTTTTAACCTCTTCTTTGGAAGGAGTTTCTGCTTTAGGCGCAGCTCCTTCAGCCTTATAATTCTTGGCAATTTCAGAAACATCAGTTCCTGCAGGGCCTATAATAGCTAATAAAGAATCCACTTTAGCCGATTCGCCTTCATTTAAACCAATATGTAATAAAGTTCCCGATTGGAAACTTTCAAATTCCATAGTAGCTTTATCTGTTTCAATTTCAGCAAGAATATCACCTTCTTCTACAGTATCACCAATCTTTTTAAGCCAAGTAGCAACCGTACCTTCTTCCATGGTATCGCTTAAACGTGGCATAGAAACTACAGTAACACCTTCTGGTAGTTCAGTTTCTTTGGAACCTGAATCATCACTAGAATCTTGAGCTTTATCATCCTGACTAGCTGTTACATTTTCTTCTGGGGAATCTTTTTCTACTGCAGATTTTGAACCTGAAACAATTTCAGAAATATCTTCTCCTTCTTCTCCTATAATAGCTAATAGCTCATCTACCTTAGTGGTTTCTCCTTCTTGTACACCAATATAAAGCAAAGTACCTTCATGAAAAGACTCGAACTCCATAGTGGCTTTATCTGTTTCAATTTCAGCAAGGATGTCTCCCTCTTCTATTTTATCACCAACTTTTTTCAGCCAAGTAGCCACGGTACCTTCTTCCATGGTATCGCTTAAACGAGGCATATTTATAATTTCTGCCATAGCTTATATTTTGTGTTGTATAAACGGATAATCTTTTTGATCGTAAACAGCATCGTACATCACGTTTAAGTCTGGATACGGAGACTCTTCAGCAAATTTTTCGCACTCATTTACTAAATCCTTCACACGTTTATCAATTACCTTTAAATCAGCCTCGGTAGCATAATTGTTTTCAAGGATAACCTCTTTTACTTGGGTAATAGGGTCTATTTTCTTGTACTCTTCTACCTCGTCCTTAGTTCTATAATGTTGAGCATCACTCATCGAGTGACCTCTATATCTATATGTCTTTAACTCCAAGAAAGTTGGGCCATCTCCACGTCTAGCTCTTTGGATAGCTTCATCAAAAGCTTCCGCAACTTTAACAGGATTCATACCATCCACAGGTCCACAAGGCATTTCATAACCTAAACCTAGTTTCCAAATATCTGTATGGTTGGCTGTTCTTTCAACAGAAGTCCCCATAGCATAACCATTGTTTTCGCAAACAAAAACTACTGGAAGTTTCCAATTCATAGCCATGTTAAAGGTTTCGTGAAGTGAACCTTGTCTAGCAGCACCATCACCAAAACAACAAAGGGTAACAGCGTCTACATTGTGGTATTTATCTCCAAAAGCAATACCTGCTCCTAAAGGAATTTGTCCACCTACAATTCCATGACCTCCGTAAAAACGGTGTTCTTTAGAAAAAATGTGCATAGAACCTCCAAGACCTAAAGAGGTACCGGTTGCTTTTCCATACAACTCTGCCATAACACGTCTAGGATCCACTCCCATACCTATTGGCTGAACGTGATTTCTATAAGCAGTAATCATTTTATCCTTAGTCAAATCCATAGCATGAAGAGCACCTGCTAAAACAGCTTCTTGACCATTATATAAGTGAAGAAATCCTCTTACTTTTTGTTGAATGTAAACGGCAGCAAGTTTGTCTTCAAACTTCCTCCAGAACAACATATCCTCATACCATTTTAGGTAAACTTCTTTGGTTATTTTTCGCATTTATTTACATATTAAAAAATAGTTTTCAATATAAACCTCTAAGGGTTTTAGAACAATCTCTCGTTTTTAAAAATGGAGAGAAACAGTTAGCAAAAGTAACACTTTAGTCACTAATGAAAAAACTGTAAATAGTAAAATTTTAGCTGTACGCTATTAAAGTTTCTTAAACCCGCTTATAGCACCGATTTATCAAAAACCAAAGGCAGTAAATTAGCTAGTGAATGAGATTTAACTACTTTCCCAGTTTCTCCCATAAAGTAGATTTCTATATCGGCATTCTGCTTAACCTCGTATTCCGCTATAGCTTGTCTACAAGCACCACAAGGTGGAATAGGAGTCATCGTTTGATGAACTCTTGAACCAGCAATGATAGCCATTTTCAATATTTTAGCATCGGGATACTGCGAACCTGCATAATATATAGCTGTACGTTCTGCACATAAACCAGAAGGGTAAGAGGCATTCTCTTGGTTAGATCCTAAAATAATTTCATTGTTATCCAATAAAATGGCGGCTCCAACACTAAACTTAGAATAAGGAGAATAGGAATTATTCCTAGCAATGGCTGCTTGATCCATCAAGGCTACTATATCTTCCGATAACTCGTCTAAATTGTCATAAACACTTAATCTAGATTCAATTTTTATTTCTTTCATAGGTTTGAAATATAATTAAAGGTAATGATACTATTTCAGACAAAAAAACTATTGCATTTAGCAATAGTTTCTTTTTATCTGTTATTCATTTATATCTTAATATTCTGTATAAGCTTCTCTATCTATATTAAACGTTAAAGAGAAACGTAAGGT
>Ga0209075_1001878_pt1 | contig 19226 bp, 16 predicted proteins | sample Stecom2011_FD_187523 | JGI IMG/M metagenome (GOLD analysis project Ga0209075, IMG submission 187523) | Agricultural soil microbial communities from Utah to study Nitrogen management - Steer compost 2011 (SPAdes) (version 2) | ecosystem: Environmental > Terrestrial > Soil > Agricultural land...
GCTCAGCTTCTTTATCAGCCGCCAAACCACAAGGAATCTGATACTGGGTATCGTTTGAGTGATACTTGGCTTCGTAGTCATAAAACGCATGACTGGTACCTAAGCGAATCGGTGGCAATACCTCGCCAGCCAACATCGCGATGGTGAACTCAGGACCAGAAACCCACTGCTCAACCAATACTTGCGCATCAAACTGTCGTGCTTCTTGCCAAGCTGCTAATAAGGCGGCTAAATCGTCAACCTTAGCCATACCAATGCTTGAACCTTCGCTGGCTGGCTTAACAATTAACGGAAAACCGAGCTGCTCAGCAGCCACATGGCAATCTTCTGCAGTCACTAAAGCGGCGTGACGTGGTGTCGGTAAACCAACGCTCTGCCAAATCTGTTTGGTACGCAGCTTATCCATAGCTAGCGCAGAGGCCAGCACACCGCTGCCGGTATAAGGAATGCCTGCGCACTCTAATAAGCCTTGCACGGTACCGTCTTCGCCGCCGCGACCGTGCAGCACAATAAATGCGCGATCAATCGGCTGCTCGCATAAACGCTTGAGCAAATCATCACCGACATCAATGGCAAACGCATCGACACCTGTTTCTTGTAATGCTGCTAAAACCGCCGCACCCGACTTCAGAGAGACTTCACGCTCTGCACTGCGGCCGCCATAGAGCACGGCAACACGACCAAAAGCGGTAACATCAAACGACTGACTCATACTTCAGCCTCCAGCGAACGCACAGCAAACAAAGGATGCTTGATTAAATGCGGAGCAATACCACCCACATCACCGGCACCTTGGCACAGCAAAATATCGTTTGGACGCAGTAAAGGCTTAAGTAACGGCGCAAGATCAGTGCCGCGCTCAACATACAGCGGATCTAAACGTCCACGTTGGCGAATGCTGTGACACAGTTGACGACTGTCGGCGCCAGGGATCGGCTCCTCGCCAGCTGGATAGACTTCCAACAGCAACAGCACGCCGGTTTCGCCCAGCACTTGGACAAAATCTTCATATAAATCACGGGTACGTGAATAACGATGTGGCTGATAGACCATCACTAAACGACGACCTGGCCAACCATCATGTACAGCTTTAATTACCGCTGCCACTTCACTTGGATGGTGACCGTAATCATCCACCAACATCACTTCGCCGCCGTCTACTGGCAATTGCCCGTACACTTGGAAGCGACGACCCACACCTTCAAAGCCGGACAAACCTGCAATAATCGCAGCGTCAGATATACCTTCATCGGTGGCAATAGCAATGGTTGCCAAAGCATTCAAAACATTGTGCTTACCCGGCATGTTCACCGACACATCAAGCGGCTCACGACCTTTGCGTAATACGGTAAATGCCGTGCGCATACCTACTTGGCTGACATTGATTGCGCGTAAGTCGGCATCATCAGAGAACCCGTAAGTAATCATCGGACGCTTCACTTGTTTAGCAATTTCACGCACGGACGGATCATCCACGCAGAGCACGGCTAAACCATAAAAAGGTAGATTGTGTAAAAAATCGACAAAGGTTTTCTTTAACTTATTAAAGTCGCCGCCATAAGTGCTCATGTGGTCAGCATCAATATTGGTGACAACCGACACCATCGGCTGCAAGTGCAAGAAGCTTGCGTCGCTTTCATCGGCTTCAGCAATCAGGTAGCAACCACCACCGAGCTGGGCATTACTGCCCGCAGCATTAAGACGACCACCAATCACAAAGGTCGGATCAAGACCCGCTGCAGCAAACACTGAGGCTAACAAACTGGTCGTAGTGGTTTTACCGTGCGTACCCGCTACGGCAATACCATGGCGATAACGCATCAATTCAGCCAGCATTTCAGCACGTGGCACGACTGGAATGCGACGCTCTAGACCACGCGCCACTTCTGGATTGGATGGGTTAATCGCGCTCGACACCACCAACACATCTGCATGCTCAACGTTTTCGGCATGATGACCGAACACCACATTCACGCCTAAACCTTGCAAACGCTCGGTCACCGCGGAAGGTTTTAGATCAGAACCTGACACTTCATAACCGAGGTTACGCAGCACTTCAGCAATACCGCACATACCAGTACCGCCAATACCGATAAAGTGGATGCGGCGAATACGGCGCATGCGGCGCATTTCTGCAGATGTAGGTTGTAATAAATCAACCACGGGCCACCTCCAAACACACAGCGACAACGTGCTGCGTAGCATCGGGCTGCGCCAATAAGCGCGCTTGTTCGCCCATGGTTTTAATGCGTTGCTTGTCCATCAGTACCTCTTTGAACTGTGCAGCTAAACGGTCTGCATCAGTAGCATGTTGCGGCAATAAGACGGCAGCGCCTTGTTTTGCCAAAAATTCTGCATTACGGGTTTGGTGATCATCAATGGCATGCGGCAGTGGCACTAAAAATGATGCCAAACCAGCTGCGGCCAATTCACTCACAGTCAGTGCACCAGCACGGCATACCACTAAATCGGCCCAACCATAAGCGAGCGCCATATCACTAATAAACGGCACCACTTGCGCCTCAACCGCAGCGGCCTGATAGCGCTCGCGGGTTACTTGATCATTATTGCGTCCAGCTTGATGAGTCACTTGTGGGCGCACATCAGCAGGCAACTGAGCCAGCGCTGCCGGTAATAATTTATTCAGTGGCTCTGCACCTAAACTACCGCCCAGTACTAATAAATTAACTGCACGCCCTTCTAGGCCATTGCGTGGTGTTTCTAAAAATAACGCCGCTCGCACCGGATTACCTGTGGTCACACAACGCTTGCGCTGCTTAAAAGTATTAGGAAAAGCTTCACACAGACGCGCAGCAAAGCTTGAGAGCAAACGATTAGCGGTACCGACCACGGCGTTTTGCTCATGAATCACCAGCGGAACACCAGCCATTCTCGCTGCAAGACCGCCAGGTCCGGTGACATACCCACCCAGCCCTAACACACAGACAGGCTGCAGTTCGCGCATTAAACGTTTGGCCTGCCATAAAGCGGCGAGCAATTTAAAAGGCGCGATCAGCAATGAGGCAAAACCTTTACCGCGTAAACCATCAACCTTTAAGGTGTGCAAAGTAAAACCTGCAGCAGGCACCAACTCATTCTCAATGCCACGGCCTGCACCCAACCAATGCACTTGGTAGCCGCGCGCTTTAAACTCTTCAGCGCAGGCTAAAGCTGGGAACACATGGCCACCGGTACCTGCCGCCATAATTAAAATATTACCGCGCATCACGCACCCCCTTGGCCATCGCAGCAATTTGCGCTTTGCTCATCGAGTCAGTGGACAGCAGCAAGGTGCGGCGCTCCCACTCAATGCGCAGTAGGATTGCCAAACTGATGCAGCACACCACCAACGAGCTACCGCCATAACTAATAAACGGCAAGGTCAAACCTTTAGTCGGCAATAACCCGGTATTCACACCCAGATTAATCACCACTTGTGCAATCCACAGCAGGGCCAAGCCATAGGCCACATAAGCGCTGTAATATTTTTTTGCTTGCTCGGCCCAAACGCCGATGTATAAAGCGCGCACGCTAACAAACATAAATAGCGCCAAAGTCAGCAACGCACCAAGCATGCCGAGCTCTTCTGCCAAGACTGAAAAAACAAAGTCAGTGTGTGCTTCAGGTAAAAAGAATTGCTTTTGGATACTGTTGCCTAAGCCCAGTCCTAACCATTCGCCACGGCCAAAGCTGATCAGCGCCTGAGTCAACTGATAGCCGCTGCCGTACTGGTCTTGCCATGGGTTGGTGAAGTTAGTGAGACGCGCGATGCGGTAACTTTCAAACTGCACCACGTACCAAAGCAAGCCACACAAGCCAAACAACAACGGCACTGATACACGCAGACCAACGCCGCCTAAAAAGAACATCACCACGATACTGCCTGCCATCACTACTGTGGCGCCAAAGTCTGGTTCAAGGATCAGTAAACCGCCCATTGCCACCAAGATCACTAACGGCTTAACTAAGCCCATAAATTGACGCTGAACTTGCTCTTTGCGACGCACTAAATAGCCGGCAATGAAAATAACCATAAACAACTTGGCCAGCTCTGATGGTTGGATATTAAAAATACCCGCACCCAACCAGCGCTTTGAGCCATTCACTTCACGACCAATCCCAGGCAACAACACCAAAATCAGCAACAAAAAAGCCAACCCCAATAACCAACCGCTGTGGCGCTCCCACATCGACATTGGCACAAATAGAGTCAAGCCACCGGCAATCAAGGCCAGCACGATATACACCAGATGGCGGACAAAATAGTGATAGGTGTTACCGTTATTAATTTCTGCAACTGAGGCGGATGCCGAAGCAATCATCACCAAACCGATGCCCATCAATAACGCGCAAGCAGTCAGCAGTGGGAAATCGATATCCACTTGGTTGTTATGACGCCAAGGTGACGGCAGCGACAGCATATCAAGTAGGCTCATAACAACCTCCCGACAGCTTGTGCGAACAATTCACCACGCTCTTCAAAGCTTTTAAACATATCCAAGCTGGCGCAAGCCGGTGCCAATAACACTGAATCACCTGATTCGGCTAGCTGCGCTGCTTTAAGCACAGCCTCTTGTAAAGTGGTTACGTGTTCAGTTTTCACAGTGCCAGCCAGCGCATCAGCGACACGCTGTGCATCACGTCCCAGCAGGACGACTGCACGGCAATACTGCGCCACCGGTGCCTGTAAGCTGGAAAAATCTGCGCCTTTGCCATCACCGCCAGCGATCAACACCAGCTTGCCTGCATTGCCAGCACCGAGGCCTTCAATAGCTGCTAAAGCCGCGCCAACGTTGGTCGCTTTAGAATCGTTGTACCACTGGACACCTTGTACAGTGCGCAGCCATTGGCAGCGATGCTCAAGTCCAGGAAAGGCTTGCAAAGCCGACAGCATCGGTGCCATCGGCACGTTCATTGCAGTGCCAATGGCTAACGCAGCCAATGCATTAGCTTGGTTATGACTGCCACGAATTTTCAACTGACTCACTGGCAATAACAATTCATCGCCATAGGCTAAGTAGATTCCAGTGTTGTGCTCACGTAGGCCAAACTCTCCAGTGTCAGGCACAGATAGACCAAAACTGATCACAGCAGCGTCTGTGTGCTGCGGCTGTGAAGCTGGATCATCACGATTAATCACTAGCGCCTGCGCATGGTTAAATACGCGTTGCTTGGCAGCGATATAGCCATTTAAATCGGCATAACGGTCCATGTGGTCTTCACTGATATTCAAGCAGACCGCAACACGCGCTTGCAGATGCGAGGTAGTTTCCAGCTGAAAACTGGATAACTCCATAACATACACATCCACGGTATCATCGAGCAGATCAAGCGCTGGCACGCCTAAGTTGCCGCCAACCGCAACATTTAAGCCAGCCGCAGCAAACATCTGACCCACCAAGGTGGTGACGGTGCTTTTCGCATTGGAACCGGTGATGGCAACGATTGGTGCACGGGCGTGCTGCGCAAACAGATCAATATCACCTGAAACTGTTACACCACTGGCAATCGCTGCTTGAATGGCCGGTGTACTCAGCGCTAGACCAGGACTGACATAGAGTATCTGCGCAGCGCTTAATAAATCCACTGACAAAGATCCACAATGCACCGCCACTTCTGGATACTCATGCTGTAACCGAGCCAGTTCTGGTGGATTCTCACGGCTATCAGCGACGGCAAAAGACTGCCCGTGGCGCGCTAAAAAACGCACCAGAGACATGCCACTTTTGCCCAGGCCGACCACGACCTGTGTTTGCTGACCCATGTTATTCACCTAACTTATCTCAGTTTCAAGGTGGCAAGTCCCACCAGTACGAGGACCACAGTGATGATCCAGAAGCGCACGATCACACGCGGCTCTGGCCAGCCTTTTAATTCAAAATGATGATGAATCGGCGCCATCCGGAAGACACGCTTACCGGTTAACTTAAAAGAAGCCACTTGAATCACCACCGACAAGGTTTCCACGACAAACACTCCGCCCATAATGAACAGGACAATTTCTTGACGTACTACAACAGCCACAGTGCCGAGCGCAGCGCCCAAGGCTAGAGCACCGACATCGCCCATAAAGACTTGGGCTGGATAGGTGTTGAACCATAAAAAGCCTAAGCCTGCGCCAACCAGTGCGCCGCAGAAAATGATCAACTCACCGACACCTGGCACATAAGGAATAAACAGATACTGGGCAAAGCTTACGTGACCTGAAAGATAGGCAAAAATACCCAACGCGCCGCCCACCAAAACCGTTGGCAAAATCGCTAATCCGTCTAATCCGTCAGTCAGATTGACTGCGTTACTGGTGCCAACAATCACTAAATAGGTCAGGACAATAAAGCCTGCACCCAATGGAATACTGATGTCTTTCAAGAACGGCACAATCAGTGCTGTTTCACCTGGCGTTTGTGCAGTGAAATACAACACCAGCGCTGCCGCCAAACCAAACACTGACTGCCAGAAATACTTCCAACGACCCGGCAGGCCACGTGAGTTTTTCTCAACCACTTTACGGTAATCATCGACCCAACCAATGGCGCCAAACAGCAGCGTCACCAACAATACAATCCATACATAGCGATTACTCAGGTCAGCCCAAAGCAAAGTACTAATAGTGATTGAAGCCAAAATCAATGCACCACCCATGGTGGGTGTGCCGGATTTAGACAGGTGCGATTGCGGCCCATCGGTGCGCACCGATTGGCCAATTTGCAAATTACGCAAAGTACGGATCATTTTTGGACCGAGCCACAATGACATCACTAAAGCTGTGAGCACGCCAAAAATCCCGCGCAGAGTCAGGTACTGAAAGACTGCAAAGCCTTTGTAGTACTGCTGTAAGTACTCCGCCAATAAAAGCAACATCAGAGTGTTTCCCCTAAACCAGTGCGCAGTGCATTAACAACATTTTCCATTGCCGCACTGCGTGAACCTTTAATTAAAAGTGTTGCCGGACCGCTAACTTGCGCCAGCAGTGCTTCGATCAGACTGTTTTGTTCTAGAAAGTGCCCTGATACGCCACAATATTGTGCAATCGCATGCTGCATCAGTGGTCCTACCGCATAAACAGCATCCACTTTGCCATTGGCATAGGCACCAATCTGCGCATGTTCTTGTTCTGCCCATGTACCCAGTTCGCCCATATCGCCCAACACTAAGACGCGCTGACCTGGCATGTTTTCAAGAACATCAATAGCGGCGCGAATCGAAGCAGGGTTGGCGTTGTAGCTGTCATCAATCAACTGCACATGGTTGGCACACGCATGCACCACGCTGCGTCCAGAGATTGCACTCATGCTTTCCAAGCCTTGCTTGATCGCCGTCAGTGGCAAACCTAAAGCATGCGCCGCTGCCGTGGCAGCTAAGGCGTTACTGACGTTGTGCAGACCCAATACCGCCAACTGGATAAAGCCTTCACCCGCCACTCCGTGCAGGTTAAAGCCCATACGTCCTTGTGCATTACTGCTAATAGCACTGGCATAGACATCGGCAGCAGGATTGCTAGTGGAGAAACTGAGCACTTGGCAAATAGTGTTGCGAGTACGCCACTGCTCAAAAGCACCGTCATCAAGATTGAGGACGGCAGTATGCTCAGCAGCCAAGCCATCAAGAATCTCACCTTTGGCTAAAATAATTTGCTCAGGACCACCAAATTCGCCAGCATGCGCCATGCCAGCATTGCTGATCACCGCCACCATAGGCTGGACTAGCGCAGCGGTATAAGCAATTTCGCCAAGACGCGAAGCACCTAACTCAACTACCGCAGCGCGATGCTGGGCATTGAGTTCTAGCAAGGTGAAAGGCACACCCAGCTCATTATTGAGGTTGCCACGCGTGGCCAGTACCGCAGTTGCACCCAATGCACTACGACAGATACTGGCAAGCATTTCTTTAACTGTGGTTTTACCACTGGAGCCGGTGACTGCAACCGTCTTGCCGCTAAATTGCTGGCGATTGAGCAAAGCAATTTGTCCCAAAGCAATCCGCGTATCAGCAACAAGTAACTGCGGGATGGCTAAATCAGCAGTAATTTCTTCCACAACAGCAGCCACTGCACCACGTTTAGCCACATCGGCTAAATAGCTATGGCCGTCAAAAAACTCACCACGCAAAGCAACAAATAATTGCCCACTCGTGACTTTGCGACTATCACTACTGAGTGCGCTAAATTCAACATCAGCGCCGATTAAGCGAGCATTGAGCGGCTTAACCAGCTGGCTTAACTGCAATGATTTAAACATTGTCCACCTGCCATGCGGCTAACGCCTGCTGCGCTTGCTCGATGTCAGAAAAATGCTGACGCACTTGCTTTATCTCTTGGTAATCTTCATGGCCTTTGCCGGCCAAAACGATGACATCTTCACGGCGCGCCTGAGCAATAATTTGTGCAATAGCTGCAGCGCGTCCGGCTACTTCGGTGACGGCAGCATCGGCGCTAAAACCGCTCAATATCGCAGCACGGATGCTGGCTGGATCTTCGCCACGTGGATTATCATCGGTGACCACCGCAGCATCTGCTAAACGCCCTACCACTTCAGCCATTAGCGGGCGTTTACCGGCGTCGCGATCACCGCCACAACCAAATAAGCACAGCAAACGTCCACTAGGTGCAACATGCGGACGCAAAGCGCTTAGCACTTGCTCTAAGGCATCAGGCGTATGCGCATAATCAACCACCACTAACGGCTGCTGTTGCCCACCGAGCACCTGCATACGTCCAGCAGGGCCTTGCAGCTTAGGGATCACCGCCAGTGCTTGCTTGAGGGAGTACTCCAAGCCTAATAAAGCGCCAATCACCGCTAATAAATTACTTAAATTAAAACGGCCAATCAGCGGGCTGGATAAATTACCTTCACCCTGTGCTGTGACCACCTCTGCTTGAATGCCTGTGGCGCTGAAGCGGACATTGCGGCAATAAACAGTAGCGCTGGAGTCAGTCAAGCTATAGGTAATCAAACGTGCTGAACTGTGTTTTTCGGCAAGCTGGCGACCAAAGGCGTCATCCAGATTCAAGACTGTTGCACGCAAATCTGGCCAGCTAAATAAACGCGCCTTGGTTTCCGCGTAGGCCTGCATCGAACCATGGTAATCAAGATGATCGCGGGTCAAATTGGTTAACACCGCCACCGCAACTTTAACGGCAGCAATGCGATGCTGCGCCAAGCCATGGGACGAGACTTCCATCGCTACAGCTTTCGCACCGGCATTTTTCAGGTCAGCTAAAGTTGCTTGCACTGCTAATGGGTCTGGCGTGGTGAATTGTCCACTGACTAAACTGCCATAAAAGCCGCAGCCTAAAGTGCCAATTAAACCGCAGCGCTGACCGAGCAAATCTAAAGCCTGTGCCAATAATTGGGTGACGCTGGTTTTACCATTGGTACCGGTGACCGCTACAACGCGCATGGCACGGCTTGGCTCACCATAAAAACGCCCGGCAATTTCAGAAAGCTGCGCTTGCAAACCATGAGTAGGCAGCAGCAAGGCTTCACTGTCATGCATCGGTAATGCATCACCTGCTTCATAGGCGACTGCTGCTGCACCGCGTGCAATGGCATCACCAATGTAATCACGGCCGTCTTGCTGATTGCCGTCCACTGCTAAAAATAAGTCGCCAGGGCGCACTTTCCGGCTGTCGAGAGTCAACTCACGAATCAGCGTCGAACTGGATGCTTGCGCGAATAACTGGTTCAGAGGCATTGCCATTAGCCGCGCCCTCCCTGCGTTGCGCCAACTACTGCGGTTGGCGTCTCGGTTGGTAAATTATCTGGACGTACATTGAGCATGCGCAGCGCTCCAGCCATCACGCGACCAAACACCGGCGCAGCCACCAAGCCGCCGTAATAACCGCCTTTACTCGGCTCATCAATCACAATCACCGCGGCAACTCGCGGATTATCAATAGGGGCGACACCTGCAAAGAGTGAACGGTAAGAGCTCTCGGTATAGCCACCACCTACCGCAAGTTTCTTCGCCGTACCACTTTTGCCTCCGACGTGATAACCCGGCACTTGCGCACGCGCACCGCCACCGCCTGCTTCTTCAACCACGGCTTGCAGCATGCCCATCACTTGACTAGAAATTTTCGGATCAATAACTTGCTCACCAGCGGCAACTGTTTGGTCTTGGCGCAGCAACGACAAGGGCACATTACGGCCTTGATTACCCAGGACAGCGTAGGCGTGCGCCAACTGCACGGCAGTTACTGATAAGCCATAGCCATAAGCCAAGGTCGCGGTTTCTGCCTCACCCCATTTGCGATGCATCGGCAACTGACCGACGCGCTCACCGGGAAAGCTCAAGCCTGTATCAGCACCGAAACCAACACTTTGCATCATGTTGTAGACAGGCATCGCGCCAATATCTAAGGCAATTTTACTGATCGCCACGTTGCTGGACTTTTTCAGCACACCGGTCAAATCCAACAAGCCACCACGCGATACATCGCGAATGGTATAGCGACCGATTCTAAAGGTGCCGTTGCCAGTATCGACGGTGGACTCAGGTGTCCAACGCCCAGTACCTAATGCAGCAGCAATAGAAAACGGCTTGACCGTAGAGCCTGGCTCAAACACATCAATCATGGCGCGATTGCGCATCGCCTGCGGGGTTAAATGCCGGCGATTATTAGGATTAAAGGTCGGGTGATTGACCATGGCTAAAATTTCGCCAGTACGCACATCAATCATCACGAGCGAGCCGGCCTTGGCTTCAAACTCCAGCAAAGCATTACGCAACTCACGGTGCGCTAAATACTGCAAACGCAAATCAATCGATAACGCTAACTGCTTACCTGGCTTAGCGTTTTCTTTAACTTGCAAATCACGAATCAGATCGCCACGGCGGTCTTTAATCACCTGACGCTTACCTGGCACACCGGTCAGCCACTCATCAAAAGCCAGCTCAATACCTTCTTGGCCGTGCTCATCAATATTAGTGAAACCCACTAAATGGGCCGCCACTTCGCCGGCAGGGTAGAAACGACGAAACTCTTCCTTACCGTAAACACCACTAATTTTACGCTCCAGCACTCGCTGGCCGTGCTCTGGTGTTAAACCGCGCGCTAAATACATAAAGTCACGTGCAGCATTATTTTCGATACGTTTAATCAGCTCTGCTTTAGGTAGTTCAAGCGCAAGCGCAAGCTCCTCCCAACGCGCTTTATCAGCCTGCAATTCTTTAGGGTTGGCCCACAAGGTCAGCACCGGTGTACTCACTGCTAGAGGCTCGCCATTACGGTCAGTAATCACACCGCGGTGAGCAGGAATCGGAATATAACGCAGCGCGCGCGCATCACCTTGCTCAGCTAAAAACTCATGATGAAAAACATGCAAATAAGCAATGCGCGCGGCAATAGCCGCACCCATCGCAAATAAAAAGAACAAAATAATGCGAAAACGCCACGGATGATTGATGCCTTGTAAACCAATCATTGGCTCACCATCCTTACCGCACCCGGCTCAGGAATATGCATTCCTAACTGCTGTACAGCTAAACTCTCAATGCGATTATGCGCAGTCCAAGTGCTCTGCTCTAAAACAAAGCGCCCCCATTCAGCTTGCGCACGATCGCGAATCTGCGTGGCTTCGAACAGCTCATTTAAATACTTACGACTGTTATGCGAGGCGTAGGCAACACTGATTGCCGTCACTACATTTAAAACGAACAAAAAAAGCAAAATACCGCTTAAGCGCGGTAGTGGTTTTGCATACAACTTACTCAACGTAATTTCTCCGCGACGCGCATCACGGCACTGCGCGCTCGGGGGTTGGCTTTCAGCTCATCAGCGCCAGCGTATTGCGGCTTACCTATGACTTTAAGAATAGGGTCAAATTTTTCAGGAATAATCGGCAAGTGACGCGGCATCTGGTCAGCCTCGCCCTTCGCTAGACGACGCATAAACTGTTTAACAATGCGATCTTCCAATGAATGGAAGCTGATCACCACCAAACGGCCACCGACTTTTAATGACGCCAACGCGGCCTCGAGACCTTGCTCTAAATCGGCGAGTTCATTGTTTAAATGAATGCGCATACCCTGAAAAGCGCGGGTTGCAGGATTTTTACCTTTCTCCCAAGCTGGATTGGCTTCAGTTAATACCGCAGCTAAGTCCGCAGTACGGGTAAAAGGCTGCAACTGGCGACGCGCTACTACGGCATTCGCCATACGCTTAGCAAAACGCTCTTCACCGTACTCTTTAAACACACGCGCCATTTCTTCGGCACTGACCTCAGCCACCCACTGCGCAGCACTGACGCCTTCAGCAGGGTTCATGCGCATATCTAAAGGGCCGTCATGCATAAAGCTAAAGCCACGCTCAGCATCATCAAGCTGTGGCGAAGACACGCCAAGATCCAATAACACGCCATCAACTGCAGTCAGCAATTGACGCTGCTGCAACTCTGCATCCATTTCTGCAAAACTGCGCTGCACAATCGAGAAGCGTGGGTCTTGCTGCTGCAATTCGAGGCCAGTTGCAATCGCTAACGGGTCTTTATCAAAACCCAGCAACCTACCGGACTCATCTAACTGCTTAAGAATTAAACGACTGTGGCCACCACGGCCAAAGGTGCCATCGACATAACAGCCAGCCGGACGCATTGCGAGAGCGTTTACCGCCTCATCAAGCAATACCGTGATATGACTAAACTGTTCGCTCATAATTATAGAACCAGATTCATTAATTCTTCGGGCAGATGGTCAGGATTTTTAATGTCCTGCAAATCGCTGGTGAGTAGCTCATTCCACTTCTCTTCATCCCACAACTGAAACTTATTCAGCTGTCCCACTAGCATTACTTGCTTAGTTAGGCCTGCCTGCTCACGCAAACGTGCAGGAATCAGCAGTCGACCACTGCTATCGAGCTCTAAATCCACCGCGCTACCAATCAGTAGTCGATTCAGCTGACGAGTTTCTGGGCGTAAAGAAGGCATTTGACTGAGCTGGGCTTCAATTCTTTCCCAGTCCGGCAAAGGGTAAATACACAGACACGGATCCGCTAAGTCGATCGTAATGACCAACTGTCCGTCGCAACGCTCGACAAGCTCCTCTCGATACCGACTTGGCATCGCAAGGCGCCCTTTGGCGTCAAGATTAATAGCGCTGGATCCACGAAACACGAGTGTGCACCTTTATTATTCGACATTTACGTGAAAAAACCCACTTTTTCCCACTTCATGCCACTTATGCACACTATAGAAATCCGAGCACCCCACCGTCAAGCTATAAACACAGAAAACCTTTTATATTTCTTGAACTTAGATACAGTTATTAAAATAATCACAGGTCTAAAAAGTGCTTTTTAAAAACAACCGCATACAGATGAACACCTTAACTATCGAAGTTAAAGTGAAGCATTAAGAGGAGATGTTATTTTCGCTCTGACCAACGGTCGTTAGGCAGAAAAAGAAGTGGAGAGTCGATCTGTAAGCCGGGTTTTGTCGTGAACAGTCATTCCTCTAGGATCGCCATCACTGACGACCTCAAGCAACCTACCCGAGTCCAGCGCGGGCCACGCCAATGGACTCCTATTTGGTCTTGCTCCAAGTGGGGTTTACCTAGCCACGGACTGTTACCAGCCGTGCGGTGCGCTCTTACCGCACCTTTTCACCCTTACCGGCACTTGCGTGCTTAGGCGGTTATTTTCTGCGGCACTTTCCATAGGCTCACGCCTCCCAGGAGTTACCTGGCACTTCGCCCTACGGAGCCCGGACTTTCCTCCCTCGCATTACCGAAGTAATGCAACAGCGACTGTCCGATCGACTCTCCGACGCGAAGAGTACGGTGCATTAACCAGCACCGCAAGTCTTTGCAATGAAAAGTTTACTCAGTCACTCGCCCTAAAGATTCATGACTCGCCAGCCAGCGCAGCATGCCATGCCCAGCAGCAAAGCCGCTGGCTAGACAGGCTGTTAATAAGTAACCACCGGTAGGCGCATCCCAATCGAGCATTTCGCCAGCGCAAAACACACCGGGCAACGGCTTGAGCATCAGGTTTTGGTCCAACATCTCAGCCTTAACTCCGCCAGCCGTACTGATTGCTTCGGCCATGGGTCTGGCGTGCAGCAACCGTATCGGCAAAGCTTTAATCGCTGCGGTTAACTGCGCCATGTCATTAAAACTCTCTGCAGGTGCGCACTCGCGCAGCAAGGCTGCTTTCACACCATCCAAACCCAACTGTTGCTGTAAATGCTTGGTTAAGGTTTTTTTACCTCGCGGTCTCTGTAATGCCGCAAGCACCTCTGCGTAGGTTTTATGCGGCAAACAATCCATCTCAAGCAAGCAATGTCCTTGTGCGGCAATCTGCTGACGAATCTCTGCCGACAACGCATACACCAAACTACCCTCCACGCCTGTTGCGGTTAGCAGCCACTCGCCTTGACGATAAACCTGTCCAGCAACACGCAACGCACAGTTTTTAACCGGCGCCGCCACCCATTTATCCAATAGAAAAGCACTCCAAGCGGCCACATCAAAACCACAGTTACTCGCTTCTAAGGCCGCTATCGCCACGCCACGGTGCTGCAGTATGGGTATCCACGCCGCATCCGAGCCCAATCGCGGCCAGCTACCACCACCCAAGGCCAGTAGCACAGCACTCGCCTGCACTTGTTGCTCACCTGCGTCTGTCGCAATGCGTAGCGCACCTTGCGCATCCCAACCCAACCAGCGACTGCGCGTATGAATTTTCACGCCCAAGCTCCTCAGGCGTTGCAACCACGCTCGTAATAAAGGTGCAGCTTTCATTTCTTTCGGGAAAACTCGCCCCGAACTACCTACAAAGGTTTCAATGCCTAAGCCATGTACCCAATGGCGTACGGCTTCTGCGTCAAACTGTGTCAGCCAACGCTCAACCCAATCTGTTTGCGCACTGTAGCGCTGCATAAAAGTCGTTTTATCTTCACTATGGGTGATATTAAGACCGCCAATTCCCGCCAGTAAAAACTTACGCCCGAGCGAGGGCATCGCATCGAACAGTTGCACGCTATGCCCTGCCTGCGCGAGCACTTCAGCTGCCATTAACCCAGCAGGACCGCCACCGATAATACAAACAGGGGCTGCCATTGAGTTATGCTGAGAACCTGACATAAAGCTGGTGCCTTCATTGAAGATTAAAGGTGAAAGAATACCAGCCAAGTAATAGATAGCCGACAAAAGGTGAAAAAATCTTTAATATCACCGACCAAGCACACAATAATTCCATCAATCGCATCTATCTGTAAGCCCTCACGAGGAACCTAATGAATTCAATTCTTGACCAACTAGTGTCGCTATTGAGCATGGAAACCATTGAAGAAAATCTATTTCGCGGCGCCAGCCAAGACTTAGGCTTTCGCCAGTTGTTTGGCGGCCAAGTACTTGGCCAGGCCTTATCAGCCGCTAGCCAGACTGTTGACGGCGAACGTCAAGCCAACTCTTTACATGGCTATTTCTTACGTGCCGGTGACGCCAAAAAACCAGTGGTATACCAAGTTGAACGCGTACGTGATGGTGGCAGCTTTAGCACCCGTCGCGTCACTGCAATCCAAAATGGTCAAACTATTTTCACCTGCAGCGCTTCTTTTCATCAGCAAGAAGAAGGTTTTCGTCACCAAACTGAAATGCCTGATGTGCCCCAGCCTGAGGACCTGATTCCGGAAGAAGAACTCTCGCCGCACTTAGCTAAGGCCCTCAGCCAAGAAAAGCGTGAAAAAATGCTACGCGCCAAAGCCATTGAAACGCGCCCAGTGCAAGTGCTGGATCCTCTCAACCCTGCAATCAGCGCGCCGATCAAACAAGTTTGGTTCAAAGCCGCTGGTGTTTTGCCATCATCACCAGCACTGCATAAATACTTGTTAGCCTATGCTTCGGACTTTGGCTTGCTCACCACGTCGCTACTGCCTCATGGTGCCTCTATTTGGCAGCCGCAAATGCAAGTTGCCAGTCTCGATCACTCAATCTGGTTTCACGAAGAAGTATGCCTTGATGATTGGCTGCTCTACTCCATGGATAGCCCATGGTCAGGCAATTCACGCGGTTTTGCCCGTGGCAGCATTTATACCCGAGACGGACGCTTAGTTGCTTCTGTCGCGCAAGAAGGTCTGACCCGCGCTCGTGGTGATTGGCAGCATAAGGATATTATGGGTTAAGTCATGTCCGCTTATTTACGCGATTGCAGGCACTGGGTGTTTGATATGGATGGCACCCTAACCATTGCTGTGCATGACTTCCTGTATATTCGTCGCATGCTAGAGATCCCTACGCATGCCGACATTTTAGGTCATCTTGCCTCACTGCCCAGCGCTGAAGCCGTGCAAAAACATGCATGGTTGCTTGAGCATGAACGCCAACTCGCACTCAACTCTCAGCCAGCGGCTGGCGCGATCGAGCTGGTTAAGCACCTGCATGAACGCCAACGCAATCTCGCCATTCTCACCCGCAATGCGCAAGAACTAGCGTTGATTACGCTAAATGCTATAGGCCTGGCCGATTATTTCGCACCGCAGTCAATCTTGGGTCGTGAGCAAGCCATCCCAAAACCCGACCCAGACGGTTTGCTCAGGATCGCCGCACACTGGCAGGTTAAACCGCAGGAGCTGGTTATGGTCGGTGATTTCCAGATGGACTTAAAAACTGCACAAGCGGCTGGCTCTTATGCAGTACAAGTCAATACAGCAGAGAATCTATGGCCTGAGCTGACCGATTTTCACGCCATAGATTGCCAGCAATTATTACAAGCAGTGATCGACTGACTGCTGCCTTGCTACACCTGCAACTGGCTTACCACCCTAAGCAGCAACTAAAACTGCGCAAACTCGGCAAGGCTCAGCTGTGTTAGCGCACACTTAGCGTGGCTTAGCATTACTCGGTTTAGGCTTATGACGGCTCGGCACCGCTAAACGAGGTGCCGGCCGAATAGCGACGATTTGCGGTTTACTGTTTACTGGAAACTCATCACCCAAATGAATATTACCGCCCGCAGAGGCTTTACTCTTTTTTGGTTTCTTCGGCTTTTTGATACTGCCTAGACCCAACATCGTTTCTGGCAAACGGTGTTCTGCATAAAAATCAGGCTCATCAAAGCGCTGTAAATTAATGCCCATTAACTCTTCAATGGCAATTAACTCATCCAACTCATCAGCACTGACTAAAGAAATCGCCTCGCCACTCAGCCCAGCACGGCCGGTGCGGCCAATTCGGTGCACATAATCTTGCGCCACGTTAGGTAAATCAAAGTTCACCACGTGCGGTAACTGCTCAATATCTAAGCCGCGCGCTGCCACATCGGTAGCCACCAGTACTTGTACTCGACCTTTTTTAAAGTCTTGTAGCGCACGCAAGCGTGCCGGTTGCGTTTTGTCGCCATGAATCGCATCTGCCGTCACCTGCGCTGCAATAAGCTTTTTATGCAGCGATTCAGCACCTTTGCGCGTACGTACAAAGACTAAAACCTGCCCCCACTGCCGACTGCTCAACAAATGCAAAAGCAGTTCTGTTTTGTCTTTTTTATCCACCACCAACAGATATTGCTTAACTGTCTCTGCTGCCGAGTGTTTCGGGGTGACATCAATACGTACCGGATCAATCAGCAACTTACCCGCTAAGGTACGAATCGGACCAGAAAAAGTTGCAGAAAATAATAAGGTTTGGCGTTCGCGCGGCATCACAGAAAATAGCGCGTTCAACTCTTCAGCAAAACCCAAGTCCAGCATACGGTCCGCCTCATCCAGTACTAGCACTTGCATTTGATGGAAACGCACAGCATTTTGCTGATACAAATCCAATAAACGCCCTGGCGTTGCCACCAGCACATCAACACCGCGGCGCAAATTCATCATTTGCGGATTAATGCTAACGCCGCCATAGGCAACTGCAGTGCGTAAGGGTAATTCACCGAGATAATGACGAATCGATTCATGCACCTGTTCAGCCAATTCGCGAGTCGGCACCAATACCAAAGTGCGCACGCAGTTAGAGGTGACCTTTTCTCCCTGAGTCAGTAGCAATTGCAGGACTGGCAAAGTAAAAGCGGCTGTTTTTCCAGTTCCGGTTTGCGCCGCAGCTAAAACATCTTTTCCGGCCAAAACTGGGGCAATCGCCTGCTGCTGAACGGCGGTGGGCTGCTGATAACCTAACTGCTGCAGATTGGCCAACAAAGCTGGCATTAACCCTAAGTGTGCAAAAGACATGAACTCTCTACCTTAAAACTGAACTACCTGAATAGGCGTATAAGGCATTCTATAACGTTTACTGGATAGACTCTCGAATAAGTTACGCTTTAACTGACGGCTACATAGTCTCCCGGTCGCCAACTGTATCTCGCTAACACTAGCCAGTAAAATCCATTATTCTGATAATTATGCGCTATGCTAAATCCGTTACAGCTAATCAGGTAAGGGGGTTGCAATGAAAGTCTTACGCGCAATGTTATTAATCATCGGCCTGTTTTCTGGTTTTTCTACCAATGCCCAAGGGCGACAACTGATTACTGTAGGTTATTACGAGTTTCCCCCAGCGTCATATACAGACAGCTCAAACAACCCCGCGGGCCATATTATCGAACTGGGACGCACTCTGTTGACGGACGCTGGCTATGACGTTGACTTTAAAGCTTTACCTTCCGCACGCCTCTACTCAGAATTAATTTCAGGCAATATTGATCTCTGGTTCGGCGCTCCAAACAAGACTGAGCTGGCTGGCCACACCTTAGAAAGTTCAAGAGTCCTCGGCGAAATAACCCTGGCAGTTTATTACCATCCTGAGTCCAAGCCACCTCGATTACCGGATGATTTAAAAGGCAAAAAAATTATTTTAATCGGCGGATACAGCTACTGGCCTCCAATCAGTCAATGGTTGACTGACAGCTCTCTTAATTTAAAACTGACACGCACCAGCAGGCACACATCTGCCATAGCAATGCTAATGCGCAAACGCGGTGATTACTTGTTTGACTATCTCGAACCCATGCGCGACGCCCAACAAAAACTGGGGCTTGATGAATTATCTCTACCCCATCTGATACTTCATAGTACGCCTGCAACATTTATTGTATCTAAGCGTGCACGCAATGCAGACAAGATATTAGCCGACCTAGAATTGCAATTTGATAATTTCAGCACCTCACGAATCTATCAACATAATCGTTGAGCAATGGCACGGGTGAGTTACATCATAATTTCACGTATAATTATTTTTTTATGTTGAAGAACACATCACTATGCCTTCATCCGAATCCATGATTGCTTCCGCTAAGC
>Ga0209075_1001879_pt1 | contig 19225 bp, 20 predicted proteins | sample Stecom2011_FD_187523 | JGI IMG/M metagenome (GOLD analysis project Ga0209075, IMG submission 187523) | Agricultural soil microbial communities from Utah to study Nitrogen management - Steer compost 2011 (SPAdes) (version 2) | ecosystem: Environmental > Terrestrial > Soil > Agricultural land...
GTTTAACCGCTTTTTTTTTGTGCTATAATAGCAGGGAGGAGGGGGGAGTTATGGAGATTGCCAAGGTGGTAATACTGAGCAAGTATGCAGATATCGATGGGACATTGGATTATCTTATTCCCTCGGACTGGGCTGTACCTCTTGGTAGTCGGGTGCAAGTTTTCCTGGGTAACCGTCAGGTGGAGGGGATAATATTAGGTAAATCCCCCACCCCCCAAGTGAAAAAGCTTAAAAAACTGCTCAAGTTTCAACCCCTATTGCAACCTGAGTTTGTAAAAATGGTCCCTTGGTTAGCCAGGAGGGCCGCCTGCTCATTGGCCGCAGTTATCTCCGCCATGTTACCGCCGGAGGCTTCAGGAGAACCCCAAAAGCGTTGGCAGGTGGACGATACTGTTGCCACTAAGTCCTTGACCCCAAAACAGGCCTTGGTGGTGGACTGGTTGGCCAAGAATCCAGCCAAACTAAAATCAGAAATTGCCCGCGCTCTGGAAATATCCATGGTACCCATCAATAATTTGATTGATAAAGGTGTATTGGTGGCCTCTGCGGCACCGATTACGGTTTGGCCCCAGCAACCGGTGACCAATCTTACGGATGCGCAACTCAATGTCCTGGAAAATATTCTCGCCGACACAGAAGATCTTAGGCGGGGAGGAGAGTTCCTACTCCACGGAGTTACCGGTAGCGGCAAGACCGAAGTCTATATCCGCCTGGTTCAACGTGTTTTGAGCCAGGGCCGGCAAGCCTTGGTGTTGGTTCCCGAAATTGCTCTGACGGCTCAATTGGTGGCTAGATTTCGGGGTGCCTTTGGCGAAGAAGTGACAGTGCTACATAGCGGCCTCAGCAAGAGCATGCGGGCAGCAGATTGGCAGCGTATTGCCCGAGGGGATGTCAACATCGTCATCGGCACCCGCTCGGCGGTGTTTGCGCCCCTTTCCAATTTAGGTTTAATTGTAATGGATGAAGAACACGAGCCCGCCTACAAACAGGAGGAGACTCCTCGCTACCATGCCAGGGATATCGCTCTTTTTCGGGGTCGCTGGCATCGGGCGGCGGTGGTTTTGGGCAGTGCCACCCCGGCGCTGGAATCCTTTGCCCGGGCCAAGGCCGGGCGTTATACCCTTTTGACCATGGCCAGCAGAATAAACAGTCAGGATTTGGTGCGGGAACAGTTGATTGATATGCGCAGAGAACTGGAGCAGGGTAATCGGGACATGCTAAGTCGACAGTTACAGCAAGAACTGACCCGAACTTTGGACCGGGGCGAACAGGCGCTGTTATTTCTAAACCGGAGGGGAGTAGCGCCCACCGTCCTTTGCCGCAGTTGTGGATTCAGATACTCCTGTCCCAATTGTTCTACAGCCCTGACTCTTCATGGAAATGGGCAATTAAAGTGTCACCACTGCGGTGCCAGTGCCCGGTTAGCTCTGGTTTGCCCCCAATGCGGGGGCAAATATCTGCGGGAATTGGGGTTGGGCACTCAGAAATTAGAGGCCCGATTACGGGCCATGTTTCCGGACATTAGCATTTGCAGACTGGATAGCGATACCGCCAGCAGCGCTACCGCCAAAGAACGCCAGCTACATAAGTTTTATCAAGAGGGAGCTGGTATACTGTTGGGAACCCAGATGATTGCCAAGGGTTTGGATTTCCCCCGGGTCACCTTGGTGGGCATCGTCCTGGCTGACCTGAGCTTGGGGACCGACTTTCGTGCTGCTGAGCGCACCTTCCAACTGGTGACCCAGGCTGCCGGTAGGACGGGTAGATCAGGCAGGGCGGGGTATGTCATTATCCAGACCTATCAGCCGGAGCATTACTCCTTGCGCTATGCCTTGGCAGGAGACTATCTGGGCTTTTACCGTCATGAAATGGGACAACGCTCCGCTTCCGGAATGCCACCCTTTTCCGCCCTGACCCGGATGCTGGTCAGTTCTGCCCAGCAACAGGCGATGTTGAACCATGTTCAGCGAATATCCGACATGGTGGCCAAATCTGGGTTGGAGCTGTTGTATTCGGGCCCGGCACCTTTGGAAAGACTCAAGGGCAGATACCGTTGGCACTTTCTTCTGCGTCATCCTGGCGGCAGCAAGGACTGGCAGACGGTGGAGGACTTGCGGAGACAAATTCCCTTGGACAAAAAGTGCCGCACTGTTTTTGATAACAACCCCCATAATTTTATGTGAGAAGGTGAGATAGATGGCTGTTATAGAGGTAAGGAAACTGGGTGACCCTGTTTTACGTCGCAAAGCCGAGCCAGTCCAAAAATTTGACAAAGAGTTGGCAACGCTGTTAGAAGATATGGCCGATTCCATGCAGGAATATGGCGGCGTTGGCCTGGCTGCCCCACAAATCGGGTTGTCCCGGGCCGTGGTGGTTATAAAATTAGGTGAGGATTTCCCGCTGCTGGAGCTGATAAATCCAGAAATTATTGCCCGTTCTGGCGAGGATATCGATGTGGAGGGGTGCCTTAGCATTCCCGGCACTTATGGCGAGGTTCAGCGCAGTGCAGAAGTGGAGGTAAAATACCAAGACCGCCACGGTCGAAAAAAAATTATTCGCGGTTCAGGTTATTTGGCCAGGGCGTTGCAACATGAACTGGACCATTTGCAGGGTATTCTCTTCATAGATAAAGTGATAAAGTATGTCCAGGAGGAATAAAATGGCGAAATTGATTTTTATGGGGACTTCGGATTTTGCCTGCAAATGTTTGGATTCTTTGGAACGGGACAACCTAAACATAGACTTAATTGTCACGCGTCAAGATAGTGTTGCTGGGAGAAATCGGGCCAAGGTCAGGCCGCCGGTGAAGAAATGGGCTCAAGCCCGGGACATTCCCCTTTGGCAGCCCAGAAATATAAACAGTCCTGAAAGTATTGCCCGGTTGCAGAAACTTGATCCGGACCTCTTGGTGGTGGTGGCCTATGGCAAGATTCTCAGCAAAAAAGTGTTGGATATCCCGGCCTTAGGCGCTATAAATGTTCATGCCTCTTTGTTGCCAAATTTGCGGGGGGCTGCGCCCATTGAATGGTCGATAATTCGGGGCTATACCGAGACCGGGGTTACCACGATGTACATGGATGAAGGATTGGACACCGGCGATATCATCCTGCAAAAGGCGGTGGATATCCAGCCCCACCAAACCGGTGCGGAACTGCACGAGAGCTTAGCCACTTTGGCTCAAGAGCTCTTGCCGGAGACAGTACGTTTGGTCTACCAGGGGCAGGCGCCCCGCACTCCTCAACCCCAGGGGGAGACTGATTATGCCCCGGTGTTGGATAGCTCTGTAGAGCGGATCGATTGGGAGCGTTCGGCCCAAGAAATATCTAATTACATAAGGGCCTTGGCCCCCAAACCCGGCTGTTATACCTCTTTTAGGGGCAGAAGGCTAAAGGTCTTGGCGGCAACGGCAACGGGCGGTTCAGCCCAACCAGGGGAAGTGGTCGGCGGGAGCAAGAAATTGTTGGTGGGAACAGGGCAAGGGCTATTGGAATTGTGCCAGGTCCAGCCTGCAGGCAAAAAAATTATTTCTGCCCAGGATTTTCTCAACGGGTACCGAGTTCGGGAGGGAGAATTATTTCAGTAAATACAGCTACTTTGTACGTGGAAACCGAGCGGAGGCTTTCCCGGCTGACTGTTTCGTCCTTGTTGGTGGCGCTGGTCTTGTCGGTGTTAGCCGGGTTCTTATACACAACATCCTTTCTTTTGGGGATATCTATTACTTTGGTGTCATTGCTGGTAATCTACCTCAATTTGCCCATGTTGTTAACCTTGAGGCAGATTTCCATTGCCCGGCGGCCGCTGCCCCGGCTGGTCATGATGTTTTGGGTGATGTTCTTTAAAATTACCGGTCTTCCCCAAGCAGCCTTGGTATATATTAATAATCGGGTGACGGGAAATTTGGCTGTTAAGCCCCAAGAGGCCCATGTATTAGTATCCCGGTGTCTGCAATATTCCGGTTGTGCCAATAGGGTTACTGTGGATATATCGAATTGCAGGGAATGCGGTAAATGCAAAATTGGTGCCATAAAGAGGGTTTGTGAGGACAAAGGGCTCTCGGCAACGGTGGAATCCGGGGGAACATCGGCTCGCCTGTCCCTGAAACAGATCCGGCCTCGAGTGGTGGTGGCTGTGGCCTGTGAGAGGGAAATATTGGCGGGAATCTTAGATACTACCATACCCGTGGTGGGTGTGATGATTAAACAGGGTCTCAAACCATGTACCGACAGCGACTTGGCTGTTGATGAATTCAGCAAACACGTAAACTGTATAGTAAAGGAGGACTAAAATGCCATTCTTTTTCTTTGACGGCACTATCTTACTGCTGCTACCCGCCATGATTTTGGCCATGTATGCCCAGAGCAAGGTAAAGGGTGCCTATGCCAAGTATTCCCAGGTCCGGGCCAGCCAAGGAGTGAGCGGTGCCCAGGTGGCCAGGACTCTATTGGATCGGGCCGGACTGGATGGTGTTACGGTGGAATTGACCCGGGGCAATCTCACCGACCACTATGACCCTCGTAAGCAGGTTGTCAGACTTTCTGAGCCGGTATACAACGGAAATTCTTTGGCCGCTCTGGGTATTGCAGCCCACGAGACGGGCCATGCTGTGCAACACGCCACCGGCTATTTTGCTTTAAGCTTGCGCAACAACTTTTTCCCCATCGCTCAATTGGGCTCTAATATGGCTATGCCCTTGTTCATCATCGGTCTGTTGTTCGCCAATAATTTGGGGATACTGATGGATATCGGAATCTGGCTCTTTTCCTTTGCGGTATTGTTTCAGGTCATCACTTTGCCGGTGGAATTTAATGCCAGCTCCCGGGCTGTGGGGATGCTAATGGACAACGGCATAATAGCAAGTTCTGAAGAAAAGGGCGTCCGCTCAGTGCTGAGCGCTGCTGCCCTCACCTATGTGGCCGCTACCGCTGTGGCCGTCAGCCAACTTCTTCGTCTCCTGATCCTGCGGGGCCGACGGCGATGAAGAGGGATACGCCTGCCGCCAGGGATATCAGCCTGGCGGCATTAAATAATATCGAGAAAAACCGAGCATATTCAGCTCTGGCATTGCAGGAGGAACTTAGCAAGCATGCCTTGGCTCCCCGGGAGCAGCGCCTGGCCCGACGCTTGGTTTATGGCGTAGTTACATACAGACTCGGTTTGGATTATATCCTCAATCAGTTCTGTCGACGCAAGGTAAGCAGTTTGTCCCCTTCTTTGCGTAATATTTTGCGGATGGCCTGTTATCAGCTGGTATATTTGGACAGAATTCCAGATTTCGCCGCTGTCAATGAAGCAGTGAACAGCGCTAGGAAAATTGGGGGAAAGGGGATTGCCGGATTCATAAACGGCGTGTTAAGGAACATATTGAGGAAAAGGGATACATTATTCCAGGACTTGAGCCCAGATACCATCGAGGGGATTTCTATCCTCCACTCCCATCCCCGGTGGTTGGTGGAAAAGTGGGTAAAGCAATGGGGGGTGGATTTCACTGCCCAACTCTGTGCAGCCAACAATAGACCGGTGCCGCTATGTATTCGAGTCAATACCGAAAAAATTAGCCGGGAAGATTATATCGCACAGGCTGAGGAGCGGGGATTGGCACCTCGGCCGGGTAAGCACTGTGCCCAGGCTGTGGTGTTTCCACCGGACACATCCTTTTCAGACTTGCCCGGCTATGAGGCTGGCTGGTTTATTGTCCAGGGTGAGGCGGCGATGCTACCCAGCCGATGCCTCGCCTTGCAGAAGGGGCACGATATCCTGGACATGTGTGCTGCGCCGGGGGGTAAGACAACCCAAATGGCTGCCCAGGTAAACCCTGGGCGGGTGCTGGCCTGTGACTTGCACCAATCTCGCCTAAGGCTGGTTCAAGGCAATGCTCTGCGGCTAGGGTTGAATAATATTGATACTCTTCGGGCCGACGCTAGTATGTTGACAGACAAGATTGCTCCGGGGTTTGAGAGGATTTTACTGGATGCCCCTTGCTCGGGATTGGGAGTTATCCGCAACAAACCAGACATAAAGTGGTTTAGAAGCCAAGAAGATATCCGGGATTTGGTTGTGCTCCAGGAAAAATTGTTGCACACCGCCTGTGATTTGCTATCTCCCGGGGGTATTCTGGTATACTCTACATGTACGCTGGGCAGCGAAGAAAACGAGCAGGTAATAGAGACTTTACTCCAGCAAAGAACTGAGATGCAAATGCTAAAGATTGATTTGCCGGGTTTCCCCCGGGAGAATTTTCTTACCACTTTTCCCCATCTGCATAACCTGGATGGATTCTTCGTTGCCAAACTGACAAAGGTGGTATAAAATATGTTTGCTCTAGATGCAACCCGCCTGCAAAGGGTGGCAGACCAGTTTCAGCTACCTGCTTTCAGGCTCAAACAAATCAGGGAATGGATTTTTGATCGCTATATCAATGATTTTTATCAGATGAGCAATTTACCCAAGGCCCTAAGGCAGTCCTTGGCGGAAAAATATAGGATTACCGAATCGATTATTGTTTCGTCCCGGGAAACCGGGGAGGGGACGGTAAAACTATTGATTCAGTATCCCGACGGAGCTAAGATCGAGACGGTAATTATGGGATACCGGGATTGGTCCAGCGCCTGCCTTTCTACCCAGGTTGGGTGTGCCATGGGTTGTACTTTTTGTGCCACGGGACCCATGGGCATTCAGCGCAATCTCACCACCGAAGAAATGGTGGAGCAACTCTGGCATTGCCATCGGTACGCCGTGGAACATTCGCTAAAGCCGGTGCGCAATATGGTGCTAATGGGTATTGGTGAGCCCTTGGCTAACTTTAGTAATGTGGTGGGTTTGATTAACGTCGCCAACAACCCAGAATACTTTGACATGGGGCAACGGCGCATTACACTGTCCACAGTGGGCCTAGTTCCCCAGATAGACAGTCTTGCCCAGCTTAACTTGTCAATTACCCTGGCAATCTCCTTGCACGCCCCCAATGACAGATTACGCCAGCAGCTGATCCCCAGCAGTGGCAAGTATCCCTTGCAGGATTTGGTGACTGCATGTAGAAATTATACTACTATGACTGGCCGGCGGGTAACCTTCGAGTACCTGATGCTGGACGGAGTCAATGATCAGGACCGCCATGCCAAGGAACTGGCTCGGTTGCTAAAGGGGATGAACTGCCTGGTCAATCTCATTCCCTTTAACAAGGTGCCGGGAACAACTTATCGACCCAGTAAGCGAATGAATGCCTTTCGCAAACTCCTCCAGGTATATGGGCTAAATGTCACCATTCGTCGTAGTCTGGGGACAGAGATTGATGCCGCTTGTGGGCAATTGCGCAGGGGAACCCCTGGGTGCTAGATGGGGAGGGATTATTATGCAGGCTTTTGGACTTTCTAACCAAGGCTTGGTGAGGACTAACAACGAGGACGCCTATCATCTCGATATAGAAAAGGGCCTATTAATTGTAGCCGACGGGATGGGTGGACATGCCGGGGGCGAAGAGGCCAGTAAATTAGCTGTTGGGACCATCGTCGATTTTCTTCAAAACGACGATTTTAGTCAGCCTGAAGATAGTATTAAGCGGGCTATTCTGGCCGCCAATCGGGTGGTGCTTACAAAATCTGCTACTGACCCGGCTTTGACGGGAATGGGAACCACCTTGACCCTGGCTTTAGCTTTGCCTGACTTTTTAATCACTGGACATATCGGTGATAGCAAGGCCTATCTCATAGACGATTCCCAGTTAAGATGTCTGACCAGTGATGACTCGGTCAGCGGCCAGCTCTTGGCAACGGGAAAAATCACCGATGCCGAGGCAGAAATTCATCCCCAGCGCCATGTGTTGATGAAGGCGTTGGGAACAGATGCTGACCTCAAAGTCGAGGTGTTGCGTCACCCCTGGAGCAAAGGCCAGTATCTCTTGCTCTGTTCTGACGGTTTAACAGAAGTTGTATCCACCCAGGAAATCTTGATCGAGGTCAATAAATCCGGCAATTTGCAAGATAAGGTGAACCGTCTGGTAAGCATCGTCTTGGACCGGGGCGCTCCTGATAATGTTACTATTATATTGGCACAATTCTAGGAAAGGGGTGACGGCAGATGATTGGCAGCAAACTAGTTAATAGATATGAAATATTGGAGCGCGTTGGCGGCGGCGGTATGGCTGTGGTCTATAAAGCAAGGTGTACGCTGTTAAATCGCATTGTAGCTATAAAAATACTGCGCCAACAGTTTTCCATAGATGAAGATTTTGTGCGACGTTTTCGCCGGGAGGCCCAGGCTGCGGCTAGCTTGTCCCATCCCAATATCGTCAGCATTTACGATGTGGGGCAGGACAAAGATACCTATTTTATCGTTATGGAGTATGTGGAGGGAGAGACCCTCAAGGACTTAATTCAAAGGGAGGCACCTTTGGAGCCATCCCGGGCGGTAAATATCATTCGGCAAATTGCCAACGCCCTGTACCACGCCCATAAAAATAAAATCATTCATCGGGACATTAAACCCCATAATGTCTTAATATCCAAAGACGGTCGCGTAAAGGTGGCTGACTTTGGCATTGCCCGGGCTGTTTCATCTACAACTCAGACCTTTTCACCCAATTCCATCATGGGTTCGGTTCATTACTTTTCCCCTGAGCAAGCAAAAGGCAAATTAGCCACCGAACAATCGGATATATATTCACTGGGAATTGTGTTCTATGAGTTGCTTACCCAGCATATGCCCTTTGATGGGGAAAGTCCCATCAGCATTGCTCTAAAGCATTTGCAACAGACAATCCCGCCGGCGGATAAATTTAATGTCAATGTCACCCCTGGCATTCAGGGTATATTAAATAAAATGTTGGAGAAGGATAGCGCCCAGCGCTATCAGAGTATATCGGATCTCATCACTGATCTGCGGACATGGAATGTCAACACTGAACCCCCGGAGCAGCAAGGAGAAACGGATGAGGAGCATACCCAGGTCTATACTCCCGTAGTTCCGCAACCCCAGAAGAAAAAGCCTGGGCAGAAAAATGCCGGCCAGAGAAAATGGAGACCCTGGATGACTATTAGTCTCATTGCTGTGGGGCTAATTCTCATGGGTATTTTCGGCTTCCGCTGGCTACAACAATTGTGGCATGTGGAAGAAGTAACAGTTCCGAACCTGGTGGGATCATCTATAGACGAAGCCATTGCTCTCTTGGAGGAAGTGGGTTTGTCGGAGTATGAGGTGGTGGAGCGCTTGAATCACGATACCATTCCCGAAGACCATGTAATCCGGCAGTCTCCCTCGGCCCAGAGAACGGTCAAGCAGAACAGGGTTATTGAACTGACCCTCAGCGCCGGGCCAGAACTGACAGAGGTTCCCGGCGTGGAGGGAATGGAATACCGAGAGGCGGAATCCGAACTTCAAAAATGGGGACTGAAATCTGTTCGGGAGGATACTTATAGCGAAGAAGTAGAGCTTGGTCGTGTTATCCGCCAGGATCCTTTGCCTGGTGATAAACTCCCTGTCAACGAAGAAGTGGTTTTGATAATCAGCTCAGGACCGCGGCCAATCGAGATGCCAAACTTGGTGGGGTTGACCGAGCAAGAGGCTCGAGATCGCCTAGAGGAAAATTATCTGGAAGAGCGGATAAGCAGTTGGGAAACTCCCCAGGGTGAGTCTCCCGGCGGGGTTGTCATCCGCCAACTTCCCGTTGTGGGGGAAGAGGTTCAGCCCGGTGATTTTGTTGATATTTGGCTGCGGCCCTACAACCAAATTACCAAGACAATTGTAGTCGAGAATCTCAACCCCGAAGCATTGAATGCCATTCAAATTCAGGTAAAAGATGTGCGGGGAGAGCCGGTTATTGCGGTAGAGGATGAAGTTGAGGGCTACGATTCTGCCACCTATGAAGTGATGGGTTGGGAAAAGGGAACCATAATAGTTATTGTCAATGCCGAGATTGTCATGGAAGAATCATTTTAAGGCAGGTGATGCCATGAAGAGGGGAACTATTGTCAGTGTGGTGGCAGGCTACTACTTTGTTGAGGCTGAGGATGACAACAAAATCTACCTCTGCCGGGGGAGGGGTAAGCTGCGCAAAAAGGCTAGCCCCTTGGCCGGTGACCAGGTATATTTTAGCGCCGAGGAGGAAGTTGGCAGTGTGGAGGAAGTTCTGCCCCGGCGCAACCAATTGCGTCGTCCCGCAGTGGCCAATGTGGATGTGGTGGCCGTTGTTCTTGCTGCCCATTCTCCACAGCCCAACTTCTTGCTGGTGGACAAAATCTTGGCCCTAGCCATGGCCCAGGGGATGGATGCTCTTATATGTGTCAACAAAGCTGATTTGGATTGGGAACAGGCCCAGGGCTATGCCAGCATGTATGACCATGACTTTGAGACTGTGGTCTGCTCCGCTGAATCGGGACAGGGGTTGGGGGGCTTTCTCGACCTGGTCGGACAGCGGACGGTGGTTCTGGCTGGCCAATCGGGGGTGGGAAAAAGTCGTTTGATTTCCCACATTGCCGTGGGAGAGTTGGATATTCCCCTCCAGATTGGTGAAATCAGCGCAAAAATTGGCCGGGGGAAACATACAACCCGACAGGTCTCCCTCTTACCTCTGGCCAGCGGTGGCAAGGTGGCTGACACACCAGGTTTCAGTGTCCTAGAACTGGATTTGGAGAGCAGGGAGCTGCATCGCCTGTATCCTGAATTTGATAAATATGCGTCTGGATGCAAGTTTTCCCCTTGTCTGCATATTCATGAACCCAATTGTGCTGTCAAGGAACAAGTAGATGCCGGAGCTATCCATCCTTGTCGCTATGAAAACTATCTCAAAATATATCAGGAGTTAAAGAAAAAGGAGGCGCAACGCTATTAAACCTTTAGTTTCTGCCTCAATCCTCGCTGCGGACCCCCTCAAACTGGGTCGGGATGTGCAACGAATTTTGGATGCCGGGGCGGATTGGCTACATATCGATGTAATGGACGGAAACTATGTGCCCAACATCACCTATGGACCAGCTCTGGTCCAGGCCTTGCGGAATGCCACCGACGTAATTTTGGATGTGCATTTGATGATTGAGGCGCCGGAACAATTTATTGCTGATTTTGCCCAGGCAGGCGCGGATTACATCACCGTTCATCCCGAGGCCACCGATCATTTACATCGGACCCTGGGACAAATTCGCGAGCTGGGCTGCAAGGCCGGGGTTGCCTTAAATCCCGCCACTCCTCCCCATGGCCTGGAATATGTTGGCGAGCTCACCGACCTGGTTCTATTGATGTCGGTAAACCCAGGATTTGGTGGGCAAAAATTCATTCCTGGAACGCTAGATAAAATCCGTCGAATTTCTGCCCTGCGTCAGCAGTTGGGTTCTGCCCTGTTGGCTGTGGATGGAGGTGTCACGGCAGACAATAGCGGACAATTGGTGGCTGCCGGCGTCGATGTGCTGGTGGCAGGGAGCGCTGTGTTTAAAGCCCAGGACCCCGAAGACATTATTGCAAAAATGCACAAGGCCGCACTTTAGTGCGGCCTTAATGGTAAAGGAGACATATTGTTATGATAACCCTGGTGTTAAACAGTCCATGCATAGATTTAGAGCTGTTACGCAAGCTGGCCCAAAATTCGGTGTTGGTGGGAGTCGATGGAGGATTGAATCATATAGACCAGGCTGGACTCCAACCGCATTGGGCCCTGGGGGATTTCGATTCTGTTGCCCCTGGTCTGTTGCAAGACTTGCCCCAGAGGACCAAAATTTTGCGGTTCCCGGTGGAGAAGGACTATACTGATTTGGAATTCGCCCTCAAACTGGTCCAACTCCACCGACCTAAGCGCATTGATATTTTGGGTCTGTTGGGGGGAGAGCGCTTTGATCACCAACTGGTTAACTGCTTGATGTTGAGCAAATTAGCCCAGAGCGGTTGCATAATAAGGGCCTGGGGCGGACCCCAGCACTTAATTTTTACTGCCCAGGGATTTTTGTTGCCCCGAAAAATTTGGCGAAAATTTTCGGTCTTCGCCTTGACAGCCCCTGCAATGATTCGTATTGCCGGTGCCAAATACGATGGGGCTAAGCTTGACTTACAGCCCGGCAGTGGCTTGGGCTTGGGCAATGCCATTGTGGCCCAGAGGGCCATGGTCAATGTCTTACACGGTGTGGTGGGTATTAGTGCATGGAAATGACACACATCCCCTGGGCGATTGCATAGTATGGAATCGAGGGAGGGGAGCAATATGTTTAGGGGCAAAAAAAGCGGGGCGGCAAAAGCTCCCCGAAGGATACTAGGTATAATCATGGCCGTGGCCGGTATTGCGCTGATCATCGATAAGGTTCCTGTGTTTCTGTGGTGGGTGGTTCTGGGGGTAGGGCTTATTCTGTCTGGTTGGAGAATATATGCTGGGTAAAGGAGGGTGACATTATGAAAATTAAGGTTGTCAAACTTCCACCGTTTATCTCTGCTTTGGTGCGGGTTGTCTTCAAAAAAGCTATTTTGAAATAACAAAAAAGCGCATTCGCGCTTTTTGTATTATATTACCCGTTGGACCTTACCGGATTTTAGGCAGCGGGTGCAGACATGTACCCGCTTTACTTTGCCGTCGATGCTAGCTTTGACACGTTGTAGATTGGGGGCCCAAGTCCTTTTGGTGCGAATATGGGAGTGGCTGACTTGAAAACCGGAGCGTACGCCTTTACCACAAATAGCACATTGTTTTGCCATGATAATCCACCTCCTCGTTTCACAAAAACTATTTTATCACATGGTTTTTCAATTGACAAGCCAATTGTGGCCCTTGGCTTTTTTTTTGTCTTGATTTATAGTAAAATTAAACAGGACTGTGTAAAGGAGGTACAGTGATGCGTTTGGAAACGAAATTGGGTAGTATAGAGATAGCTTCCGATGTCATTGCAACCATAGCTGGTGTTGCAGCGGTGGAATGTTATGGCTTGGTTGGTATGGCATCCCAAAATTTAAAAGATGGCATCGTCGAGCTGCTGGGCCAGGAAAATCTCAGTCGAGGCGTCGAGGTCCGGGACAATGAGGGGGAGCTTATCATCGATCTGTATATTATCGTGGGCTATGGCACAAGGATTGATGAAGTTGCCAACAATGTTATATCTACGGTGCGATACTCTGTGGAGAAGTATACCGGTCTATCAGTAGAAGCGATCAATGTCAATGTTCAGGGAGTGCGCCTTATCAACGGTAAGTAGAGGAGGATACCATCTTGAAATACACGGCTTTGGATGCAGAACAACTCAAGGGCATGTTGATGGCTGGGGCCGCCTCTCTGGCAGCTCACAAAGAAGAAATTAATGGCCTCAATGTTTTCCCTGTGCCCGACGGTGATACCGGTACCAACATGAACCTTACTGTGGAATCGGCTAATCGGGAAATGTCGAAGGAAGATGTGAAAAACATAAATGATGTCACCCATGCATTGACTAAAGGGTCCCTCATGGGAGCGCGGGGCAATTCTGGAGTAATCCTGTCCCAGATTTTTCGGGGAATTGCCCGGGGCCTGGCTGATAATAGGGAGATCACTCCCGCCGTTTTAGCCAGTGCTTTGCAGATGGGTGCGGACACAGCCTACAAAGCTGTCATTAAACCGGTGGAAGGTACCATTCTCACCGTGGCCAAGAACGCTGCCAGAATTGCCACCCAGCGTGCTCGGGCAGATAGCATCAATGAATTGATGCAGCATGTGCTCACGGAAGCTCTTCGCACCTTGGAATATACGCCAGAACTGCTACCGGTTCTAAAGCAGGCAGGTGTTGTGGATGCTGGTGGTAAAGGCTTGTGTTACATTTTTGAAGGTTGGTCTAATTATTTGGAAGGACGGGTGGAGCAGGATTACAGCCTTTCTCAAGTTCAACAGGTTGCTCCAGCATCTCAGCAGCCAACCAATGCAGATTTGAGGTACAATTATTGTACTGAATTTATAGCCCAAGGGGAGCAACTCAGCGAAGAAGTGTTTCGCCATGAATTAGAAAAGCATGGAGATTCTTTGGTGGTGGTGGGAGCTGATGACATCATCAAAGTTCATGTGCATACAGACAACCCCGGTTTGGTGTTGGACTTTGCCCTGTCCCAGGGCGGTGAATTGCAGGACATCAAAATCGATAATATGAAGTTCCAACATACTGAAATGGTGACTTCTGTTCCATCGGCAGGAGAAGAGGATCAAGCGCTCAACGGTGCAGTGGCTGTGGCAGCCGGCTCCGGGCTGAAGGGAATATTCGAATCAATGGGTGTCAACTATGTCATCTTGGGTGGTCAGACCATGAATCCCAGCACAGAAGACTTTCTGCAGGCAATAAAAGATGTGGCGGCAGAGCGAATCATAATCTTACCCAACAACGGTAATGTGCTCATGGCTGCCCAACAGGCTGCTGAGGTAGCTGATCGGCCAGTGTCGGTCATTCCCACCAAGACAATTCCCCAGGGTTTGGCCGCTATGTTGAACTTTTCTTCCGATGAGCAAGACTTCTCCCAATTGGAGGAGATGATGAATTCAGCCATCGACGCTGTCAAGACTGGACAGATTACCTATGCTGTGCGAGATTCGGTTTTTGATGGCAAACCCATTGCCCAGGGCAATATTCTGGGCATTGCCGATGGCCAGATCGTAGCTGTAGAGGAGAGCATAAAGGAAACCACCATGAACCTGGTGGAGGAGATGTTGGATGATGAGTCAGAGATAATTACTCTGTTTTACGGAGAAGATATGTCCTCCCAGGATGCAGAGGATATCGCATCGGATTTGGAGTCCAGTTATCCTGACTGTGAGATAGAGCTTCATTCCGGCGGACAGCCCTTATATTATTTTATCATTGCCATCGAGTAAACCAGGCTTGTCCTGGTTTTTTTCTAGGAGGTGGTGCCCATGGCATCGGTACAATACCTCAAGGGTGTAGGCCCCACCAGGGCACGGCACCTGGCCAAGTTGGATATTTTTAGCGTGGAAGATTTGGTGCATCACTATCCGCGCAGCTATCAGCGGCGGCGCCCTGTGTCCATTGCCAGTTTAGCTGAAAGTAGCGGCAAGCTTGTGCTGGTCAACGGGACTATTGTAGGCACGCCTCGGGTAACTCGCCGGCGGGTCAGTGTGCTTACAGCTACTGTCTCTGACGGCAGTGGACATATCAAATGCACTTGGTTTAATCAAAATTATTTGGCTTCTCGGTTGCAACCTGGTACTACTATCTCTGTGGCGGGCAAGTACTCCCGGGAATATGGCAATATTGTGGTGGAGGAGCATAGCTTTGAGGAAAGTTTGCCAGAAATTCAGCCCCAATATCCCCTGACCGAGGGCATTAGCAATGCCGTGCTGGTAAAAATAATTAAAAGCGGCTTGGAGAAGCACAGGGAGGCAGAACTGTTTCCCGCAGACTTTAGGGAGGAGTTCAAACTTACATCCGCCCAGGGCGCCCTGGAAAGCATACATCAGCCCCAGTCTCTGGCCATGCTGAAGCAGGCTCGTTATACTTTGAAGTTTCGAGAATTATTCTTGTATCAGCTTAGTTTTTTGTATTGGCGCCGTTTGCGTCAACGCCAACTAGGCCGGCAGCACCGTCGTTTTCCTCACCTGCAGACAGAGCTAGAGAAGTTTTACGGTTTTTCCTTCACCCGGGACCAGGTCCAAGCCATGGGCGAGATAGAGGCGGATTTATCCCGCTCTCAGCCCATGAATCGCCTGCTCCAGGGGGATGTGGGCAGCGGCAAGACGGTGGTGGCTGTCCACGCCATGTTCACCTGTGCAATGAATGGTTTCAAGGCAGTGCTCATGGTCCCTACGGAAATAGTGGCCCGTCAACACTATGACAGCATAGCAGCTGCGGCGCGGCAATTTTCTGTGCCGGTGCATCTCCTTACCGGTAGTAGCAGCAAATCAGAAAGGGACCAGATTTCATCAGACTTGGAGGCAGGGGGGGGAGCAGTGCTGGTGGGAACCCATGCTGTTTTCCAGGAATCTGTGACCATTAGGGATCTGTCCCTGGTTGTCACCGATGAGCAGCATCGCTTTGGTGTGCAACAGAGATTTGCCCTGGCACAGAAGGGGGAAAATCCCCATGTCCTGGCCATGTCTGCCACACCCATTCCCCGAACCATGGCCATGACCATCTATGGTGATTTGGATGTATCAACTCTGCAAACCAAACCTGGAGGGCGGCGCCAAGTCAAGACCTATGTAGTACCAACTTCGCGGCGTAAGGATGTCTTCGCCTTTATTCAACGCGAAATAAGTCGGGGGAACACCGGTTACATAGTCTGCCCCCTGATTGAAGAATCGGAAAAAATTAATGCCCTGTCCCTGGAAAAATATCAGGAAATTTTAGCCCAGGGCTTGCCCGACAGTCGCTTTGGTATTCTCCATGGACGTATGAGCGGGGCGGAGAAGGAGCAAGTGGTGAATTCCCTCAAGGAGGGAGAAATAGATCTTCTCCTATCCACCACCGTGGTGGAGGTGGGCGTGGATATCGGAAATGCCACTTTTATGGTCATAGAAGACAGTCAGCGTTACGGCCTGGCCCAGCTCCACCAACTGAGGGGACGGGTTGGCCGCAGAGATAAACAGAGCTATTGTTTTCTCCTCACTCCGGGAAGCGAAACTGAAAGATTAAAAATCCTGGAACAGATCAATGACGGATTTGCCGTCAGTCTGGAGGATCTTAAGTTGAGGGGCGGCGGCCAATTTTTGGGTAGACGCCAGCACGGTCTCAACGAGTTCAAGCTGGCAGATATTACAAAGGACAGGCGGATAGCCGAGGAATCCCGAACTGCAGCGATTGGTATCTTGGACGAACTGGACGCCGCTGGGCCTTGGAAGGCAGTGTATAAGGCTGTATCGGCCAATATAGCAAATTTAAAAAGCTAGAAGAAGATTCTTCTAGCTTTTTCTTTTTTTAACTAGGAAATGAATGCTAGTATAGCAAAATTGCCAGCCTGCAATAATAGAAATAGACTCTATTAAGGAGGTGAGGAGAAATGGCACGTCGTCGTAGACGTAGAGCAGTTGTGCCGGGCGCTGACCAGGTGTTGGATCGTTTCAAATATGAAGTTGCCAACGAGTTGGGGATCATGAACCAGATTCAGACCCAGGGCTGGGATAATATGACCACCCGTGAAGTGGGCCAGGTTGGTGGCCAGATGGTTAAGAAAATGCTTCAAGAAGCTGAAAGGACCTTGTCTAATCGCGGTCAGCTTCAATAAATCATAAATTGAAAAAAACTGTGGGAGGTGAAACAATGCAAATTCAAACTGAAAGAAACCAAGGGTTTAGTGAGCAGCGTATTCTTGTGCCAGAAGCCGAACAGGCGATGGAGAACTTCAAGAATGAAATCGCTACCGAACTGGGACTGAGCCAGAGGATTCAGTCTGTTGGCTATCCTAACATGACCCCTAAGGAAACTGGTCAGATTGGTGGTCAGATGGTTCGGAGGATGATAGAGCTAGTTGAAGGCAATATGGCTGGTGGCAATCCCAATCAGCCTCAATAGCTAGAAAAAAGGGGCTGTTGCGCTAACAGCCACTGAAAATAACACAAAAGACGGCGACTGGTAGTACCCAGAAGCCGTCTTTTGTTGTAAAATATAACTATGGAAAGAAACATTTTACTAGAAAAGTATACATCAACCGGGGGTGTATATCAACTAGTACTACCCATGGATGTTGGCATATTAATCCCGGAGGACGATTCGGTGAGATTGCTCAGCGCAGTAATTGAAAGGATGGATTTTAGTAAATTGCATGCTGCGTACTCCCGGTTGGGGAGAATCGAGACATCACCCGAAAGTCTATTTAAAGTATTGGTATATGGATACATGAATTGTATCTATTCTAGCCGTAAGTTAGAGCAAGCCTGTCGCCGTGATGTAAACTTTATGTATCTGCTAGACGGAGCTCCGGCACCTGACCATTCTACCATCGCTCGTTTTCGCAGTGAACGACTGACTGAAGTTATACAGGACCTGTTTTGTCAACTGGTGAAACAGTTAGAAGAAGCGGGGGAACTTTCACTCCTCAGCGTGTTTATCGATGGTTCAAAACTTGAGGCCAACGCCAATCGGTATAGCTTTGTGTGGAAGAAGTCTACCCAGAAGAACGAAGTGAAAATGCAAGAAAAAATGAAAACTGAGTTGCCGAAGATTGCGACCGAGTTTGGCCTACGTTTTCGTGGGGGAGAAAAGATTAAGGCCAAACACTTGAAAAAGTTGCGTAAGAAATTGTATGCGCTCAAAGGAGACACAGAGTTTGTCCATGGCAAAGGTAAGCGAAAATCTCCCTTGCAAAAGGCCATTGAAGCCGTTGAAAGATACCTTGCACGCCAGAAGAAATACGACAGTCATAACTATACCTTCGGCAACAGAAACAGTTTTTCCAAGACAGACAAAGACGCCACTTTCATGCGCTTAAAAGAAGACCATATGAAAAATGGCCAATTGAAACCAGCTTACAACGCAGCATTAGCAGTCGATGCAGAGTACATAGTTGCTGCGAGAATCTTCCAGGAACGCAATGATATAAATACCTTCATCCCAATAATGGAAGAGCTTCTTCCCTACGGTTACACACAGCCAGTAGCTGATTCTGGCTACGAGAGCGAAGAGAACTATACCTGGTGCGAAAATAACGGTCAGCTTGCCTTCATAAAACCAGCAAATCATGAACGAGCCAAGACGAGAAAATATAAAAGCGACATCGGCAAAAGGGAGAACATGCCTTATGATCCAGAAAGCGATTCCTACATTTGCCATGCAGGCCATAAAATCCAAGCAGCAGAACAGAAAAAAACCAAGTCAAAATTCGGATACCCTATAGTGACAACCATATACACTTGCGCCAACTGTGCTGATTGTGAGTATAAACCCAAGTGCATAAAAGGAAGAAGCAAGAAGCCCCTGGAAGAACGGAGCAAAAACCTCTATGTTTCCAAGACATTTCAAAGGCAGCGGGCGGAGATGGAGGCCCGCATCAACACGGAGGAAGGCATTCTGTTGCGCAAGAATCGCTCCATCCAAGTTGAGGGTGCCTTCGGGATACTTAAGCAAGACATGGGGTTCCGTCGATTCCTCCTACGTGGCCAGGTAAAAGTGCAAACAGAATTCTTCTTGTTAGCCATGGCATACAACATAAATAAACTGCACAACAAAATCCAATCTGGACGCTGTGGAGCGTATCTGCATTATCCTAAATCAGCTTAACCACTTTTAAACGAACTATCTTCAGGGGAAGCCCATTCCTCTGTTTTGTTGTGCCCAAAAACGGTTTGCAGACAGGG